>Ga0247611_10000415_pt1 | contig 87187 bp, 145 predicted proteins | sample 177DNAGHGhighgp2_FD_192422 | JGI IMG/M metagenome (GOLD analysis project Ga0247611, IMG submission 192422) | Sheep rumen microbial communities from Palmerston North, Manawatu-Wanganui, New Zealand - 1770 DNA GHGhigh gp2 | ecosystem: Host-associated > Mammals > Digestive system > Stomach >...
CTTAACCTGGTTAGCCTGTGCAATACGAGTCTGCTTCTTAGCTTCCTGCTCATTCTGTGTTGCTTCAGCATCGGCCTGTGCTGTTGCAATTGCCTTAGTCTGGTCAGCTTCAGACTTAGCCTTATTAGATTCGGCCTCTGCCTTACGAGCTGCAACTGCTGCAACCTTCTTAGCATCTGCTTCTGCTTGCTTAGAAGCTGCTTCTGCATCTGCTGCAGATACATTAGCAATCTGCTTTGCCTTAGCATTTGCCTTTGCAGATTCAGCTGCTGCTTGTGCTTCTGCTATATTTGCTGCCTTCTCAGCTTCTTGTGTTGCAATACCTGATTCACGTTCCTTATCAGCCTCTGCAAGTTTAATCTCCTTCTCTCTGTTAATTTCGGCAACCTTTACTTCCTGTTCCTGACGAGTTTGATTTACTGTTACTTGCTTCTCACGTTCTGCATCTGCAACCGCAATCTCCTCTTCCTTCTTTGTGTTGGCAATCTTAATGTTACCTTGTTTCTTCTGCTCAGCTATATCTGCCTCTGCTTCAGCTTGCTTACGTGTTGTAGCCTTCTGACCCATATTCTTGATATAGTTGGCATCATCGGTAATTTCTGAAATGTTAATGTTAGTAACATCATAACCAATCTTTGTCAACTCTTGTTCAAGGTTAGTACGTACCTTAGTTAAGAACTTATCACGGTCGGCATTGATTTCCTCAATAAGCATTGTTGCCATAATAGCACGAGTTTCACCAATCAAGATTTCCTGAATTTGTGATTGAATTTCACCAGGTGTAGCACTTAAGAAACGAGTTGCTGCATTCTGTTGAATTTCTTTGTCTCGTGAAATAGCAGTTGTCAATACTACAGGTAAGTGCAATTGAATAGCTTGTGAATCAATACCGTCAACTGTTGCCTTAATCTGAATTGGCTTCATTGACATCTTCTTCCAATCTTGGATAATAGGCCATACAAATGTACCACCACCCTGAATAATTTTAGATGGTACTGCCAAAGTTTGTTGTTTACCATCCTTTCCAGTAACCTGAATCTTACCAGATTTACCGAAAACAACTAAAAGTTCATCTGGTGCACTTCTACGATAACGTGAAAGAATTCCCCATACTGTAAGTACAAAAAGAAATATTGCACCAAAAATCAAACATAAAGTTAATGTTCCACTCATTTTAATTAAAATTTAAAAGTTAATAATATTATTGAATTAAGTTAATTGTTTATTATTCGTAATATTCCCACGAATATTTTTTCATTCTTTTATCTATTATATTAATCTTATTATTAATTTTCTTTAATATATTATATGTTGATATTTTTTCAAATGTATAATATAATCCTATTCCTATAAATAGTAATGTATTTAAATATATTTTATATTTTTTATTAAATATCATATTATTCAGTAATATGTTTTATAAATATTTTTGAATCTTCTTTTCTTAAATAAATTTCATCTCCAGGTTTTAAATCATCTCCTTCATAATATGCAGTTACATTTGTTGTTCCTGCACTTGTATGAGCTTCTACAGAATATTGATTATTTCCCAAATTTAAATAAATTATTCCTCTCGAATTATTGATTAAATCTTGTGGATCCAATGTTTTTTGATTAGCCTTTAATGCAACTTTATAACCAAAATACAATATTAGCATTAAGATAAAACCACAAATAGTAGCAAAAACATAATCAACGATTCCAAACTGTGCAACATTATTAATTTTTTCTATATTAGTTACGGATGCTCTTAAGAATAAATAAGAACTTGCACCCATCAAAAAATGTAATAAACCTTTAAATGAAAATGCGCTTGATGAATCAAAATCATCTACCCCATCAAAATCCACATCCATATCTATATCACCTACACACCATGATAATATAATTTTTGCAAAAAATAAACCAAAAATTCCAATAAATAAAAGTGTATACCAAGCCATAATAAACAATTAAATATTTATAAATTAAATTCTGTATTCATAATATCAATATATTGGTTAATCTTCTCAACTGTTTCCAATACATTGTTACCACCCTTCATTTCTATTCCTTTAAATGCAGAATGTATAAAACTCATATCTGCATTAATATGAAAACCTTCATCATATAAATCATATTGTTTATATTTAAAACTTTTATATGTGAAAATTGTTTTCATTGGTAAATTTAAAATAGAAAGTTAAATAAAATAATTTAAATAATTTTTACTTTTTGACCGCTAAATATTTTAATAGATTCAATTTTTGTAATACCACCTGGAAGATAATTAGAAAATTCAATAAGTCTATTAAAATCTATGTCTGGGTACATATTAACAATTCTATATTTATTAACATATTTGTTTTTATTAAGTATTAAATCTGTACCCCATGCCCAATTATATTCTTTATCCAGATTTTCAATAATTTTTTTAATTATATCTGTATATTTAATCAAATCATTACAAGAAATTTCTGTTTCTTTATAACATGGTAAATTGTGTTGAACATTTTGACCATATACAATTAAATAATCTTTGAATTCCATAATGTGAACAATATTAGTAAATGGTAAGAACAAATCTTACCATTCAAATTAATTATTATATCAATATTAAATTATATTATATTTCATATTCATCTACCATTTCCAAATCATACATGGTATTTGCTCCTGTATACTTTCTACCATCAAGATTATACTTGGCAGACTCTGGACTTTTCCACCTTGGTGTAACTGAAACAAACAATTTACCGTCGTTTGTAATTGAAATAAATTTTACTGGGTTACCGAGTTTAGTTTGTGCCTTTGCACCATTTCTAAACATTTCAAGATTAAAATTCTTTGTTTTCATTTTATATATTATTTAAATACATATATAATATAGAAATTCCTGAAAATAATTCAATATATTTTCAGGAATTTTATTAGTTTGTGTTAAAAATATTTATCCATTTATCGGCCATTTTTTCCCAAGTATAATTTTCTAAAACATATTTTTTTTGTGACTTTAATATTGTCTTCATTAATGGATTATCATAATTTTTTATTATATCTATTATTAGTTGTGCAGCTTCATTATTAGTAATATTAAATTCTTGTTCTGTCATATTTAATGTATAACTACTATAATGATAATCAGAAGTTTCCATTATTTTATATTTGTTTTCCATTCCAAAGGGTGTAAATGGAGAAAGTACATCTTGCATACCATGTAAATATGGAGAAACAATATGATTACCACACATAACTGCTTCTGCTGCACATATACCAAAATCTTCAACAACTACACATGGTAAAAACCAAACTTTATGTTTTTTAAATTCTTTATAATAATCTTCTTTTGTCAATGTTCCTAAAAAATTAACGTCTGGATTATTTTTTATTTCTGATGGTACAGTATCTGCATATCCGGTAATATTTACTTTGAAATCAGGTATTTGTTTTTTGACAATTGGTAAAATATTATTAACCAAAATATCTCCACCTCTTTTAAATATAGAACTCCATAATATTTCGTTATCCTTTTTTATTTCCATTTTATCAACCTTCGAAAAAATATCCGAATTTAATCCATTACCTATAACTTCAATTTTATTTTCGGGAATATGATTATAATTAATTAATTCTGTTTTGTGAAAGTTTGTTAATGCAACAAATTTTTTTATATAAGTATAATTATTTAAATTATAATCATATTTATTTTCATATAAATTATCTTTCCAAATAAACATATCATGTGATTGTAAATATATATTTTTACAACCATTTTCAACTAATTTAAAATATATATCATTATAAATACAACGTGTAAAAATAAAATAATCAAAATATTGATATTCTATTCTTGATATTAAATTTGATATTGGTAAAAATTCTAAATTATTATTTTCATATAAATACCAATCAGTATTACAAATAATTATGACATGATAATTTCGTTTAACAAATTCTTTTGATAATTGTAAAACCCAGGTTTCTGAACCACCACAACCAGTTTCAAAAGAATTTATATTAAAATTAGAGTCATAAAAGATACCTATAACTTTCTTCATTTAATAAATTATTTTTTATTAAAATAGAAATTTATAGGTATTTTGTTTATATAATTATGTTATATTATCCAATTTTAAATTCTGAATCAGCTTCTATATAAAATATTTGTGTTCCATATTCTTTCGAAAGTTGTTTCATTACATCGTCACCTTGATTAGTTACATAAATTAAACATCCATTTAAAACTTTAATTAATTTAACCATTTCATCTTTATTAATATCAAATTGACCATCAGTAATAAATATATTAATTAAATAATCACCAGTAAGTTCTTCAAGTTTTTTAAGATAATCATGCATTGTTAAGTTACCTCCTCTTGCTTGTACTTTCTTACCCCATTGTATTTCTTCAATTTTATCATCAAATGTAATCATTTTAAACTTTACATCACCAACAACTTTTTCTTTTCCAAAATGTTTCTTCAATGATTCTGCAATTATATATGCTGTGTCAAATACATTATCTATTGTTCCTGACATTGATCCTGAACGGTCTACATAAAATGCTACGCTTATTGTTAATTTATCATCTTTAATTTTCTTACCACGTTGTATAGGTTCTCCAAACTTAACAAAACCAGATCCACGTTTTACTTTTTGATATGTACGTTTAAATTCTCTTTGTTTTTTGAATATTTTATTTTTTACAAATGTATTAACGTAACCACTTAATTTTTGATTCCAACTAGATGTTGCTTTATTTGTTTTTACTATCAAACCATCTTCTTCTAATTTTTGTGAACTAATACATTTTTTAAAGAAGTTTGATAAATCACCACTAATTCTTTTTTTATATTTTTCTATAAGATCTTCTGCTCTTTTCTTTAACTCTTTTAAATCTTCGTCTGTTTCTTCATTTAAATCACTTCCTTTTCCTTCACCATTTCCATTAGAATTTCCCCCTTTATCATTTTCAGGTTCATCCCCATTTGAATGACTTTTTTCATTATTTTCTCCATTATCCTTTTTATCTTCTCCGTTTCCATTACCTTTTCCATCTTTATCCTTTTTATCTTCTCCGTTTCCATTACCCTTTTTATCTTTATCTTTTTCTTTTTTATCTTGATTATTTCCATTACTACTTCCTCCTTTACTATTTTCATCTGAACTTTCACCAGAATTTTCACCGCATTGATCTTGACAACGTTCATCTTTTTCTAATTCATCTTTCTTTTCAAGTAATTTAAGATAAAGTTTATATTGGGTATCATATTTACGATTATATTCTATATCATATTGTTCTTTCAAATATTCTGGTGTTATAAGACCAGAAGGCATATCTTTTTTACGATAATAATATAAATAATCATTAATTACACAGTCAGAAGCAACGTTTAATATATAATGATTATATGGAATACCTTCACTTTTTATTCTTTCACCAACTGCAAATGTGTCCCACGCTTGGTGTAAACATTCATGATCATATATAAAATCCCATTGTCTATAATTTTCACCAATATTTGCTTTACCACCAGTAGGAGCATTTAAAAATATTCTATGATCTGGTGTAGTATATGCAACTGATGAATTATCGTTTTTTAAGAAACGTACCCATTCAAGCATTTCATAAAAAAATTCATCATCATCATTATCTGATGTATCATTTATATATTCTAACAATTTAACTCTAAATTTTTCTTTGCCATCTTGTTCTGATGCTTCAATTAAACTCTTTTTAACAAAAACAAAATGTTTATCATTAAGTAAAGAACTTTTTATTTCTTCCATATTTATTATAAATTTTTATATTTGTTTAACTCTTCATAAAAATAGAAAAATTTTTCATAATTATCTAAATTATTATCTTTACAAAAATTAAATATTTCTTTAAATGTATTTTTAATTTTTTCATTAGTCATATATTCATATTGTATTTGTTCTAAAATATCAATATCTCCATTTTCATCATACAATTCTTCATACCAACTATAATTATATGGATTGGCCTTTCCAATATTTTTTGAATAATGAACAGTTCCCATATATGAAATATCTGATTCTTTGGCTTTATCTTTAACTAACATCATTGCTAACATAAATAATGCTTCAAAATCTGTACAAAGCATTTTTTTATGCATAGTATTATTAAATACATTTAAATCAATATATTTTTTTAATATTGTTTGTATTGTATTAACATCACAATCCAAAAACGTCGCCAAATATTTATATGGATCATGTATTTTTGTTTTACTGCCAATTTGTAATTTTTCTTGTATTATATCTTGTAAGTTTTTCATATTAATTTCCCTTATACCATTTTGGTGGATGTTTTTGTAAAGGACAACCTTTAAACATCCAATACATATCTTTAACATTAGATACATCCCATTGTGAAATATCACCATTAAAAGATGAATCAACAAACATCCATTTCATATCTTTAACTTTAGACACATCCCATTGAGAGATATTGCCATTAAAAGTTTTTCTTCCAAATGTAAATAAAAAACTCATATCAGTTATTTTAGATGTATCAATATCATTTAAATCAGCATTATCGCCACGTTCTTTTAATAGTTTTTCTAATAAATCTAATAATTCTTCTTTATCTTTTGGATGATATTTATATTTACTAATTTTAGATTTTATTCCTATTTGAAGTTTCTCTTGTATTATGTCTTGTAAGTTTTTCATAATTAATCATCAAACCATTGATCTAAATTTTGTATATCTTTTGAAATGGTTCTATAAGATACACAACCATGTTTAAATATTTGAGAATTCTCGTCTTTAATAATGAATCTTTTACCTTTATTTAATGCAATATTATATTGAGAAGATAATTTAAAATCATTATAATAATTTTCATTTCCATCTTTGTCAATATATTGTACCGGAATTAGTTCCGGTACAACACAATATTCATAAAATTCATTATCATTATCAAAATAAATTATATTATCCTTTTCAATCATAATTAGTCTTTATATTCTTTTTTCTTTTGTTTTTTTGTTTCGGTATTAATTTTTGTTTTACCTGTAACAACGAAGCTCCATTTATCTGATAATGGATCTTCTAATCCAAGTTTAGACCAATTTTGAGGTTTTTCATATTTCCATGTTAAACCATCAGCTTCACATTTTGCAATAGTACGTTCTAACATTTCAGCACTACATTCCTCAGGATTAATGATTTCATTTATAGTTTCCTTTGATACACCAAAACTTACAGTAGTTACATTACCTTTTTCGTCTTCTATATCAACATTAATAAAACCATTCTTCATACCTAATGCAACTGTATCTTGAATTGCCTTTGGTACCATGTTAGAATCCTTTTTATCTCTTCTAGAATTACTTTCTTCCTTTTTATTAGATGAATTACTTCCACCAGCAATACAACTAAACATTACATCAGCTAATTTTTCTAAGTCTTTTTCTTCTGTACGTGTTAAATCTTCTTTAGCCAAATTTTTAAGACGACGTAAACATTTTTCTGCATTATTTCTTTCTCCACCATTTTCCTTAATACGATGCATATATTGGAAAACTTTCATTTCAAGTTCACGAGGATTTTCAAAAAGTTTAGCATTTTCTTCAAATTTATCAACAGTATCTTCTCCTAAAACACTATCCCATTTTTTATGAAGATATTTGAATGATTGTTTCCACGCTTGTGAAGAATTTGCATCCCACACAATAAGTGGTTTGAAACGTGATTTAAGCGGACCAGAAAGTTCATTAACTGCACCATTTTCATCTTCAAAGTTACCTGCAGCACCTACAAAGAAGTTATCAAATTTAACTTCACAAATTTCATGTTCAAGTACAATAGGCATAAGAGCATTCATTACATCAGGAGCAGCTTGGTTCATTTCATCAAAGAATAGTAAGAATTCTTTATCTGGATTATCATACATTAACTTTGCCCATGATGGCATAGCTTTAATTTGTGCAGCAAACTCTCTTTCTTCTTCTTTACCTAATGCATTCTTTACTTTAGCTTTTGATTTCTTTCCTTCAACTGGTACTGGAATACCACCTAAGTCAGTAGCCTCAGCTTTATCCAAATATACAGTAATAACTTCTTTACCATATTTCTTTGCTAATTTCTTAATTATAGAAGTTTTACCCCAACCAGCTTTACCTATAATAAAGAAATCTTCCTCAATATCAAATTTATCAATTAAATCTTCCATTGATTCGGTATATGCTTCTGAATTAGAATTTACATCATCTGATGCATCATCATCTACAGGTTCATTAACTGCCCATTTAATTTTATTTTCACTCTTTGGATCTACTTGTGGTTTTTTTCCACTAACACTTTTTATATCATTTTGTGTTTCATTAACAAATTCACCTAAGCGTTTCATTATATTTATTTATATTTTTATATATTTATTATTTCAATTTAGTGGTTAAATTATATTTATCCCAAATTTTATTTATATGATCAAAAATTGATTTAATATCTGGTAATTTTAAATTTCCATTTTTGTCCTTGTGATTATTATTACCCATTGGAAATTCATAAGGACGTGCATTTCCAACATCCATAGTTATTTTAAAACTTCCTTCATATCTAGTAGGTTTAGAAATACTAATACTATAATTATGATCTTTACCCCATGAATAAAATGTTTTATCAAATATTAATTTAATATTTCCTTGTAAACCAGTTTTTATATATTTGGGACATACAGGTAATGAATTAGTATATATTTCGATTTCATTTAATTCTTTTTCGGTTACACAAAGTTTCTTTTTTTCATTATATATTTTCTCGAATTGTGGACCTAATATTTTTGTTTTAGAACCAATTTGTAATTTTTCGAATATATACGAATTTATATTTAACATATGTTTATAATAAACAGTATTTATTAAAAATAAAAAAGAAAGATAATATTGAATTATTATCTTTCTAAAAATTTTACAATATTTAAGTACAAAAGATACAATATTTTTAGCATTGTGTTAGTTCATTAATATCTGTCATTTATTATATATGTATCTTTATTATTTGCAAATGTTTTCTTAACTTTATCTATACCTAATTGCATATCATCTATAACTTTTTCCGGTATACAAGATTTTCTTCGTTTTTTACAAATATCTTTAGGTGTATCAATAATTATAATTTTTACATTTGCATTAGCTTTTTTTAATTTGTTATAATAATTTTGAACTAAACCTGCTTTAATATTTGTATTATCTATTACAAAATCTTTTCTTTCTTTAATGGCTTTATCAGCTCTATCAAAACAAATTTTTTTAACTTCCTTTTCTTGTTCTGTATTACCTATTGCTTTATCATCATCATTTTTCATTATACCTAATTCCATCCTTATAGAATCTTGATTAATGATTTCTATATTTTTAGGTAATTCTTCTTTAATATATGTTGATTTACCAGAACCCGGTAAACCTACCATTATCCAAACATTAAATTTTGATAGTTTTTCAAATAAAAATGAAATTATATTTTTCATTTGCTTAAATCTGTTAAATTATAATAACCTTCACCATCTTTACCCGTTGCATATCCAACCCATTTACCTTTAGTTGCACCACGTTTAACTCTGATTTTTATAAGTTTTTCATTTTTATCTTTCATATCTTGAAGAAATTCAATTAACATATCATAATCAATTTCTTCCATATTTAAAGTAAATGTTTTAGCTATATCTAATGATTCAACAATATCTTTCATAATTTATTTTTTCATATATTTTAATAATTCATCCACTAATCCCAATATTTTAAATCCATATATTGGTTTATCTGCCTTTTCACCAATATCTTTACACATTTCAATTATTGCTTCTGAATCGCAATTTGATTCTATAGATTCAATAATATCTTCATATCCTGCATAACTACCTTCATTTAATAAAGTTTCTTTTAAATCTTTCATATTATTTATATTTATAAATTTTTAAGTTTTTTATTATGCTTTAAACACATTAAAATTATGTATTTTGAATTTACCTGAAACATGGTCCTTTGCATAAAGTCTAATTTCATATTTAGTATCTATATATTCACCATAAAATACTAATTCATCATCAGATGAATCTTCATCAACAAAATCAAAACCTAATTTATACATTGCATCTTTAATATCATCAATCTTTACCATTTTAAATCCATTTCTAATTGATCCAAAATCTTTAAGTGCTAATGAAACTTCAGATTGTAAATCTTCTGATTCAGTTGATTCTAATATATAATTTTTAATATCTTTCATATTATTTAATTAATTATTAAATTTTTCTTAAATCTGCCCCTTTAATAAAATATTCTGATGTTAATTTTTCACCTTCCCATTCTACATCATAGCCTTTATTATTATTTGTAGGAGCATTTAAATTTAGTTTTCCACTTTTAACATTAGCTACTACATCTTTATGAGATACTACTTTAAAGAATTTACCAGTTTTACAAATTAATAAATAATATCCATCTTTATCAAATTTAGTTAATGAACCCAATGATATAGCTCCTAAATATTTATCACTAAGTTTAACATCAATTCTAAATTTAATATTATTATCTTTATCTAAAACAATAATATCTCCATTTTTAGAATCATAATCTGCTTTTTCTTTATCAGATAATTTATCGAACTCTTTTCCAGTTTCAATATTATAATATTCAGCAGTTCCAACAAATTTAAAATCACCTTCATCAATATTACTAATTAATAAAAGTTCATTTTCTTTTTGATCATCAAATTTGTTTGGATCTTGTTCTCCATTATATGATTTTAATTTTGAGTAATCAATTGATCCCATCATTCTTTTTATTATAGATAAAATTTCTGATTGAGATTCTAAAATAAATGTTTTTAAGTTTTTCATTTTAATTTTTAATATATTTTTTATTTATTTAATTCTAAAGACATACACATTGAAATTTCTGCTGGATGAATATCATTTACATTAGGAATCCATTTTTCCCATCCCATTGCATCAACTATTTTCTTAAAGTCAGATTGATCTAGTTCTTGTAAATAATCAAATAAGAATTGTCCAGCGGCTGCCCATAATTCTTTATCTTTACCACTCCATTCATTTTTTTCTTTATCATATGAACAATCTGAGTGTTCATTCTTTAATTGATCAATAATTGTCTTAATCATTTCTACACAACCAGCACCAGTTGTTTTCTTTTCTTCATTTATATAATTACTAAGAGATTTCATATTTATTTTAAAAATTTATTTATATCTTCTTTACCAAAATATTCATTAGAAAGTTCTTTTAAGTTGTCTCTATTAATATTGTGTTTTCTTGAAAGTTTTTTAAATTCTTCCCAATTATTAGATGGTACTTCATATACACAACTTATAAGCATTCCTTGTTTTTGCATCTTTTTAATAAAATTTTGAGCTCTTTTTAATGATGTTTGATATTTAAATGATAGTATATCTTGTTCATTGGCAGCATATTCTATACAATAATATAAATCATTATTTATTGATTCATTTATAAATTGATCTATAGATTTCATAATTTTATTCTCCAGTTATTTTTCTTAAATCTCTTGATGTAAATCTAAAAAATTCTACAGGATATTTATCCAATGTTACTGATTTATCATCTTTATGTTTTTTAAAGAATTCTTCTTTATCTTTAAGTTTTTTCTTCATCTCATCATCGGTAAAGCCTTTCCAAATAGGTAAATGTTTTTTAAGTATATCATTTACTTGTTGCAAAGTTTCTAATTTATCATCATAAATATATACATCATATAATTGTTGAAAATTCGCTTTACCAGTTCCAATAGTTACTTTATCATTAAATTTTTCTTTAAATTCTTTTTTAATTTTGTTAACTATTGTATAACCTTTTGACTCATTTATTATATATTCATTAATATTTCTCATATGTATTATAATTTATATATATATTCTTTAAGTGTCATTATTTTATTTTCTTTTTTTACTTTTTTTATAATATTCTCTAAATTGATTATCTTTTGTAAATTCAGCAATAACCAAATCTTTTCCATTATCATCTTTTGTTACAAATTGAATATTACCGTTATCATATTTAATACAATCGTTTTGTGTCATATCATTAATATATTTTATAGCAAAATCTTCTTTTGATGTTATTGATTCATTAATATATTGATTTATTGATTTCATATAATTTAATTTATTATTTATTTATTATTTTATATAGCTTTGTGCTTTTTCATAAGTAAAATCAGCACCTTTTCCTACCAAAGTTAAATTTTTATTTAAATATTCTTCAGATTTACCTTTCATATATTTTTTACAAAATTGTAAATCTGTTAATTTTTTAACGCCATCATAATTATAAGCATCATAATAAAGATCTTTATATTTCATAAAGAAATGATAACTTGTGCCACCATCATCTAATAAGTAATATTCAACATCATCATAAAATGGTTCATCTTCTAAAAATGATACACAATTACAAACGGTTAAACAATATCCATTATCAATTAAATTTAATCGCGTTTGTTCGGCATTATCATCTAATGCACCATGTATATCATCATACCAATCTTCTTCTGACCAAAATGTTTCTAAAAAATTTGATAATGTCTTATAATAACCAAGTGATTCATAAATATAATTATTTAGTGATTTCATATATTAATTTATTCATAAAATTTTTCAGTAAACCATTTAATGGCCTTTTCAAATTCAGATTTATTAACGTTTTTACCTGCTTGATTATATTCAAACATTAAATCACCAAGAACATTATATAAATCATTTTGAAAATCATCTAAAGAAACATTTGTTTCTATTTTCTTACTTTTTGATTCTAAAAATGCTGTTATTTGTTTCATATTTGTATGTGTTAATTTATTTATTATCCCTTTAAGTCTTCTGTTTTAACAAATTTGCGTACTTGTTCTAAACTGAAATTATTGCGCCCTATAACTTTTGAAATATATTCGGCAAAACCTGCAAGCATTCTATCATCATCCAATAAATCATCGAAATATTGATTGATATTAGAAGCATCTGTCTTTATATCTATTTCTTTGAGCATTTTATAGAACTCACCATTTTTATCCCACATATCTTTTAATATTTTACCTTTTTCTTCTTCAATAAAATATTTATCTTGAGATTCTAAAATATAATTATTTAGTGATTTCATATTATAATTCATCTTTTATAAATTTTTGAACTTGTTCTAAACTAAAATTATTACGTTTTATAATTATTTCAATATATGAAGCCATTTCGGCTGCACATCTATCATCATCTAAACATTGGTCAAAATAATCATAATAAGCGGCTTTCCAACCAAGTTTCTTATCAACTTTATCATCTACGAATTCTATAAATTGACCATTTTTATCATTTATATCTTTCTTTATTTTTTCAATTTCTTGTTTTGAAAAATATTTGTCTTGAGATTCTAAAATATATTGATTTATTGATTTCATATTTATTTTTGTATATAATTTAAGTGATTCTTTAACTGATTGTAATTTTTCTATTATATTATTTATTTTAGTTTGAAATTCTTTAGATATTATAAACGCTCTTTTCTTTGGTTTATTAAAAGTCATTAAATATTTCTCATAAATAGTTTTCATTTCATCACCATTATCATCTAATAACTTTTTAATTATATTACTAATTCTATTTACTTGAAGCATAAACCATTTGTTATTATTTGGTGTTATTTCTTTTGCTATATTTTTTACATCTTGTAACCAATTAGGATCTGAGCACATTTCAAAGAAATTCAAATCTAAATTTTTTATCCAATTATCATCTCTATATTTAGCTACATCACTAAGTCTATCATATAATAATTTAATAAGCTTATTTAATTGTTCTGTATCTTTTTCCGCTTCTTTTAATTTATCTTTTTGTTCTTTTTCGTGTTTTGCTTTAAATGCTGGGTTAATAATTTTATATTGTAATGGTTTGTCATTTTCTACCCAAGTTAAAACAATACCTTCTACTTCATCTCCTTTTAAAAATTTTTCATAATCACCATAACCGAATATTCCTTTAACTGCTGATATAAAATCTTCATTTGATGTATTTTCATCTAAAGTTATTAATGAAATAATATCGTCATTAAATTTTAATTTACCATTAAATAAAATTGGTAAAGATTCAATATTTAATTTTCTTGCTATATCAGATACTTCAGTAATTATATTGTCATTATTATCTATTACTGTTAAAAGAATATACATGTCATTAAATATTTCAATAGCATAGAATTTATTTTCTTTTAATAAATCTTTTTTATCATTGAAAAAATCTATAGCATCATTTAAATGTTTTGTAAATAACTGTGTATATTCATCTATAATTGGTCCTAATTTACTCGATGACCCACCACGTTTATGATATTCTATTTTATCTTCTTCTTTATTATAGAATATTTGAAATGCAGAACCATCAATTTTAAGCGAAACAGTAACTATCTTATTAAATAACTCTTTCACATAATCAGGTTTTTTAAGATATTTGTCTACTAAATAATCCATTATTTTTCTTCTTTATAAAATTTAGTTGGAAAATCTTCTTTATTTATCTTATCTTGAAGAGCAGGGTCTTCTAATATCTTCTTTTCGGTAGCTTCTAATACATCATCTCCCCATTTAAATTTCTTAGGATCGTGTATTGCTTTCCAAATAGATTCTATAGAATTTATATCATCTAATGTTCCTTCATCACCAAATATAAATCTTACCATATTTGTTGGGTCATTAGTAACTAATTTTTCGAATTCTTTAAGTTTCTTTCCATTTTTAACTGGTTTACCGTTCTTTCCACAAAAATCAACCAATTGTACAAATACTCCTTCAGTATTAAAAGTATGTTTCCAATGGCGTTTAACAGTAACACCATCTTCAAAATATTCATCTTTAACATCAGGTACAGGTAAACAAGAAATTACACAACTAAGAGCAGCGGTTCTAACAGCACCTTTATATTTAGATTCTCCAGTTTTAAGATTTGGTGAATGATAATAAGCTTTAGCCCAATCCATATTCTTAACTATCATAAAATCAACTTGGGCAATTCCTTTATAACCATCAATATTATAAGGATATCCAAATGATGTAATAGTCTTCATTGTATTATAATTAATTTCACAATCATTAAAACAAGTATCAACTATTTCATTTAATTCATCTTTTGTATCTACTCTAACTGCAACATCAATATCACCATTTGTTTGATCATCTGCTTTCTTACCTATACTACCTAAAGCTGCCATATCTATATTTTTAAATTTAGATACGCTATGAACTTTCTTTTCAATCTCATCATAAACTTTTGGGGCTATAATTGCAGGTATAGGATTTGCTTTAACCGCATTTCCACCTTCTTTAATTAAACTTTCTTTTATATAAGTTAGTAATTTTTTCATAGATTTTCCTTAACATATTTTATAGTTTTATCAAATAACTCTTCTGCATTTTTCTTAACTTCATCAGTGGCTTCTCTCAATAAATCTGTATTACTAAATAGCCATTCTTTTATTTGCTCTAATTGATATACAGATTTCCATTCATATCTATCACTTGCTAAGAAATTCAATAAAGTTTCATAAGAATTGCAATCATCTCTTGTGGCATCCTTACCTAAGCAAATATGCAATATCTCATCTATATTTTTTGATATATATATTCGATCACCTTTAATTGTCTTAGGATTTTTCAATACTTTTCCATTATTGCCTTCATAAGTTTTATGATCGGCAAACAATCCTGAAGCTTGACTAAATGTAAATTTCCAATATGATTTTAATGTTTTACCATCATCAAAATATTCACCTCTATATTTTTTATCTATATTTCCAGCTGGAGTGCACGCACAAATACCTCTCAATAAAGTTGAACGCCAAGCACCTTTAAATTGAGATTCATTCTTTAAGAAATTGGGTGAAAAATAAACAAATTGTGCCCATTCAACATCGTCGACAAACATAAAATCAACTTGTACTAATTTATCCTTACCGTCTTCATCATATCTATAACCAATATTGAAAACATTAAGATAGTCGACAATATTACCAAATGGGCAATCCTTAAATTCCTTTTTTACAAAATCTATAAGTTTATCTTTATCTTCCCATTGCATTTTAACAGCGATATCAATATCTCCAGAAGTTTGTTCTTTACTTTTCTTTCCAGTTGATCCAAGCGCTGCACATTCTATATGAAACTTATTTTTAATTTTTTCAATAATTTCATCAGCAACCTTTTTGGCTAAATCACCTCTAATAGGTTCAACTCCTTCAATAGAATGTCCACCCTCAAATAATAAAGATTCTTGAATATATTTTATAAGAGATTTCATTATTTTATTTATTCTTTATCTTTTACTAATTCTTTAAGTTTAGAAAGTTCTTCTTCCATACGTTTAATAGAAGCTTTTATACTTTCTTGTTCTTTTTTCTTAAATTCTGCATCCTTTTTATTTCTTTCTTCTTCCCATTTTGTATAATCTAAAGCTTGTGGTATACGATAATTCTTAATAAGCCACCCAAATGAATCTACATCTTCAGTATCTAATGAAAGTCCACCCATTATCTCTCGATTTCCTTTTGCGTTCTTTTGTTTAAGGAACCACAATGAATCTGGCTCTAAAACATATTTATCTTTATTACTTCTATTATAATAACACATAAATGGGAAATCGTCTTCAAGTTTAATATCATTCCACCAATGAGCCTCTTTAATACCCTTTTCTATACTAAAAGTACCCCAATCATGAGAAGAAAGTTCTTCATCTTTATTTAAACAATTAGAAAAATCATTTTTAATATCTTTATATTTTTTCAATATTATACTAACTTTATTGTCTGAATTTTCTTCAACTACCTTCTTTACTCTTTTAATATATTGTTCTTGGGTAACCCAATCTTGTCTATAAATTTTTGTAAATATAAAATAGTTAATTTTATCACCAAGTGATAGTTTTTCATTTATATATTCTTTAAACTGTTTCATTTATTAAGTCTTTATTATATTTTTATTAATTTAATCAACCAATGATTCTAATATATAATTTTTAAGTGATACCATTCCCTCTTTAACTTTTTTCTTACTAGTTTTCTTTACAGGTTCTGGGGCATTTTCAACAGCCTTTTTAAATTTATCAAAATATTTATCAGCTCCTTTTGGCATCATTTTTATAAATAATTCTTTATCATTATCTAATAATGCTTGACGAACCTTTGTACCAGAAATTGATGAAATAAAATCTTTATTTTCAGTTCTTTCTATTTCTTCTACATAAAATGATTGAGTATATGCTCCTTTACAATCATAATTATTTCTATTATGTTCTTCATATTCAGGTACTTTAATTGCCATACCTTTATACATTTTAAACTCATCAGAACCGGTTAACCATACAGAAGCCATATAACCTTTTTGTTTCAATAATTCACCCCATGCACATATATCTGCCGATTTTACATATATAATATCTTCAATATCATCAGAATAATTTTTCTTTAATGATTCTAATTCATCCTTCATTAAATCATCATTAAATGGATGGCGAGTATCTACTTTATCATTAGGTGTTGATATTGCTAATATAACTGTTTTTTGTTTAGATATTTCTTTTAAATTAGGTTGCTCTCTTAATTTATCTTTTTGCTCTGTATCAGGGCCTTTCAAATCTTTATATATAGCCATTTTTAAATGACCTAAATGAAATGGTTGAAAACGACCTAAACAAACTTTTACAATTTTTATACCGTGAAAATCTTCTTCCATGATTTATTTTTATTGTTTAATTTTTATATAAATTATTTAATTTGTTTTTATTCTTAATGTTTGATATGAATTTGATCCACCAGTTTTCCAAGAAACTTCAATTTTTAATTTACAATTATTTAATATATGATTAAGATAATCTTCAACTTTATATAATTTATTTTCAGATTCTTTAGCAGACCATACAAACACATAATTAGCCGCTAATAATGATTCTTTTCCAAATTTAATTTCTCCAGTCATTGCTTCATATAATAACGCTTTTTTAAATTCTTCATTATGATCTAATAAATCATTTAATATTTTATTAACATCATTAGCAGCATTCTCAGAATCATTGATTATTTTTTTGATTTCATCAGAACCATTTATTTTTTGTTTTGCAATACCTTTATTATTACCAGATAATTTTGCCCATTTTTTATCAACATTTAATAAATCTTTTAACGTTTTAAAATCTTTATCATTAAGTGTATCTTTAGCTACACCCATTATTGTTGCTTTACTTTCACAATATGCTCCAGACATTAATTGTGAACCATGAGCTTTTTTTAATGATATTTTATATTTATTATCAGATGATATTATATCTGTTTTAGGTGTATTATTTACTTTTTCATTAACTTCTTCATATGTACCTAGTTTTTTCCATATTTCAGTACATTTTACATTATTAGTTAATAATTTATGGAATTTGATAGATTTATTATTAATAGATTTAATTAATGCATTTGCACAACCATCCATAAATCTTTTTTCATCTTGATAATAATTTAATAAATTTTCAATTTTTTGATTTGGTTTACTTTTAGAAGAATTACAAACATAATTCATATTTTCATAATCTTCATATTCTTCATCTGATAAATGATTATATGCAAAACTAATTACTGATTCCATATCTTCTGCTGTTGGTTGAAATGATCCATCTTCTTTAAGATTTGTATTATGTGGACCTCCATAAATTCCTTTTACAGGTGTCCAAAACCAATCATCATTAATATTTGTATTTTTAGATATTTTTGACCATTCTTCAATATAATTATCAATCCATCTACGCATTGCAAATACCTTTTTAGATTTATAATTACCTACAAAAGGAGCTATTTTATTATGTTCATCGGCAATATCATAAATAACTAATATATCATTTAAAGAAATTTTCATTTTTTCTTTAAGCTTAGAATCATCATTATTTACAACCCAACCAACATTTTCAAACCAAGTTTTAGCATCTTCAAATGTTTTAAGTAATATAAAATCTGATGTACCTTCAAAAATATTAATTATATTTTCAAATATATATTCTTGTAAAGATTTCATTATTTATATAATCATTTTATTATATATAAAAATAAAAAAAGACTAATAAAAATATTAATCTTTTTTATATATTCTTTATTTTTCATCTTCTTTTTTAATAGGAATTTCAGATATAGGAACAATATTTAACTTAGGAACATCTACCTCAACACCTTGTATATCTTCAATATTTTTAGGACGTTTTACATCACCAAAATTTTCTTTAAGATATTTATCTAAATCTACACTATCTTTAGAAATATAAGGAATTGGAACAATTGTTAAAAGAGGCACTTTAAGTTGTACTGCATGACCACCTTCATCAACAAACTTAACTTTACCTTCAGCTTCAAGGAAATTAGGTTTATCAAATTTATCATAGTCTTTAAGTATTTCATTTAAAAAATCTTTAGAAAATACTTCTGGTAATTTATCTAATGTCTTAAGACGTTCATTAAGTAATTCCTCAATTGTTGTTTCATCAATTCCAACAATTCTTAATGTCTTAGGCATTATGAATTTACAGATTTTTTCTCTAATTTTATTAAGCATTATTAATTAAATAATTATATATTTTTATCATATCTTCTTTATTATATAAAAATATTTAAAGATATAATTCAGATATCTTGTGTCTTAATTTTTTTATTTCTTCAATTATATTTTTATCAAGATTTTTTAATAAATAAGTTTCAGATACATCAAAACATTTTAATGTTTCATATATAAAATTATACGTTTCATATTTATATTCTTTATCATCAGCATGAGATGCTAATGTTCTAAATTCTTTTTTAATTGAATCAATTATATTTGTATAATTATCAAAAGAAGCTTCATTTAAATAATTTTTAATTTCTTTCATTTTTATATTTATTATATTTTTATATTATTTCACTTTATAATTTTTAGAATCTGACCACCATTTAATTACTTTATCTAATTGATCATCAGTAGCTTCACCATTACCCGCATTCTTTTTACGATTATCATCATTTTTATATGATTCTAATGCATTCTTAATAACTTCATATTCAAATGGTGGAACCTCAAATATTTTTTCATATTTTTCAGTAATTAAAAATTCTTTAATATCTTTCATAATTATTTATTATATATATTTAGTCTTCTAATTCAACCTCCAGTTTTTTAGTTAAATTTTCTTTTTGTTCATTAAGACCTTTAATTTGTTCCATTAATTTGGCAATTTCATCATCTATTTCACGAATTTGATCACTATATTTTGATTTAATTGCATTAATTACATCATCTTTTGAAATACCCGCAAAATACCAAGAATCACCACCATGAACTCTTTGAATTTTAAATTCTTTATTTTTTTCATTTGGGTTATCAAATATTAAAAAATGATTAATTTTATATGGATTTGACTCTAAATAAACACACGTTGTATTAATTTTTCCTTTGGTAAATGAATCTTCAACACCTCTGTTTTCAACTGATTTAATTTTTATTTGAGAACATTTATGTTTTTCATTATCTTTAGAAAATTTATCGTAATGTTTATCGGTATCATACACAACATATAATATTGTTCCCTTATCAATATTACTATATATATTTTCTAATTTATTTTCATTAATAAAACTATTTAAATTTTTCATATTTTTATTTATTATTTTATTATTTATCCCAAGCTTTTATAACTGTAAGATTAGGTATATTTAAATTGCGGGCAGCACTTACATTTTTATGATCATCATCTACAAATACTACTTTATCATATTGTTTACATAAAGTTCTTAAAACATTTGCTTTCTTTTCTGCATCAGTTTTACCAGGATATTTCTTAATTTCATCATTTACCGCATGTGAAAATGTTTTCTTAAATATATTTCCAAGTTCTTTTAACTTACCATCTTCATCTCTAAACTCTAAAAAATCTCCTAATGCTTTTTTAATAATTTCTTCACATCCTCTTGCAGTCAAAAAACAAAAATCATATCCGGCCCTAATATATGCATCCATTATTTTTAGATTACTAATTAATGGTGTTCCTGATATAATTGAATTATATACTTTAACAGGATCATAAAAATCCTTTAAATCAAATAAATTTCGTTTTGATGGATCTGCAGCATCTGGATCTTTTGCAAAATCCTCTGTTGATAACTTAGTAGTTTTACCATCTACAGTTTTATATATAGACATCATAGACGAATCAACTTTTAATAAAGTATCATCTATATCAAATACAATTAATCCTTTTACAGAATCTGGAAGATTTTTTATTTTTTCAAATATATATAAGGTTAAATCTTTCATTTTATGATATTTTATATTCAAATTTAACTTTATTTTCTTTTAGTATTTCTTTAATGTTATCAAATACAGCTTTAAGAACATATTCGTTTGTTGGTGATTTACTTGTATCTCCTTCATATTCTTTAGGCCAAAGTACTGCGGCATCACCAGTTAAACCTTCATCATAGAATATTCCATAGAAATATTCTTCTATGCCTTCCATTATTTCTTCCCAACGCCAATCGCTGCCTTCATCTATTCTTCTTTCTAATAAAATATTTTTTAAGTCTTTCATATTTACCAAATTCTTATAATTTTAGAATTATCTATTTCAGTTGTATCTCCAACTTTCATATTATCAAGTTCAGAATAACTTCCTTCTTCTACACCAGTAAATTCTTCATATTCTTTAGAAGTATTTAATGCCTGAATTCCAAAAAAATCATCTGCAGAATTTATATAAATAAATCCCTTTTTAAATTTCTTTTGTCCTTCTGTGGTTACATAAGTATGATATTCTCCTCCTTTATCAGACATACTTTGTTGTTCTGAAAAAAGTTTACAACTTTTATTTTCATTTATCTTTTCTATAATTGTTTCAATAGTTTTCATATTAATTCTATATATTTTTCATTTAAATAATATTCTGCTGAATAAATAGGTCTTATATTTCCATTTTTATTAATAAATATTTCTGTATCTCCATATTTATTAATTAACTCGGTTATTTTATTTACAAGCTCAGTAGCTTTAATACCTCTAATATTCATAACATACAAATATATGTTTTATTAAAAATAATATTTAAAAATATTTTATTTAATAATTTACAAATATATACATCTTTATGATGTAAATTTATGCATTAAAATACATATATAATGAAATTTCTTTGTTGAAACAAATCATTTCAATTATTTGTTTTACAAATATATACATCTTTATGATGTAAATTTATACATTAAAATACATATATAATGAAATTTCTTTGTTGAAACAAATCATTTCAATTATTTGTTTTACAAATATAATATAGAAAATTCCCAATATAATTTATATATATTGGGAAGTTTTATTTATGCAGGTTTTACACCATCACTATCTACTATTCTTCTTGCGGTATCATTAATCATTAAATGTTGATGATTAGGATACATCATTAATAATTCACTTATATTATCATTATATAAATCAAATAATTTAAAGTTTGTAATTGATCCAAAAAAATTATTTATTTCAATATCTGATTTTTCTGTTATAACTAATTCATCAGTATATTTTGATTGAGATTCATCAGAAGGATTATCTATATCAAAAAAGTAATGTTGACTAGCTAGCATGTATATAGGGATTTTTTCATTATGTTTATATCTATATGCATGAGCATCTATTGAATTAAGTTTTTTATTCCATTTAAATATTATAAAATACCATGAGTGTTCAGTTAGTTGTAATTTAATATTAGGATTAACATTTAAGTATAACAATGTTTCAGATATATTTTGTTTTATCATTATTTTTACATTACCAATCTTTAATAAACTATTTTCAAATTCATATGTTGCAATTTCTGGTTTTATAATAAATGATAAAGCTAATTCGTCACCACAATATTTTTGTTGATATACAATGCGTGATTGCATTGTTTGTGTCAAAAATTCATACATACTATCAGATATAAGTGTTCCTCTAAAATATAAATCATTTTTACGAATATCTAATGAATCACATGTTATATATTTACGGGTTGCATCAGATGTAAACACATTATATAATTTATTACCTGCAAATTTAGGTGATTCTAATGCAGCTTCATTTGAATCATATGTATTGTTATTATCTTCACCAAATAAATCTTCATATTTGGTTTTTACTAAATTATCTACAAACCCTTGAGCATCACCTAAATCAACAGAATCCTTTTCTTGATATTTTACTAATGTTAATTTAAATGTTGTTGCGACCCACATAAATGCATCTTTCTTTTCTTCATATGCACCATTTACCATCCACATTCTTTTCATCATAGGTATGTAGACCAAATCACCTTCCATAGGTTGTGCAGTATTACCGAATGCTGTCGCAAATGATCCTTTAGTAACTTCTACTTCCCAATCTGTTTGCCAATCTAATCCCCAATCAGAAAATTCAGGTTTAGATGAAGGCATTTGATTGTCGGCTATTACTATTTTAACTTTTTTAATAGCCTCAACATTCATCAATGTATATTCTTTAAATGTTATATCTTTAGAACCTTGATTAGGACTTAACTTAATATAATAACATGGAATACCGGCAATTTGTGAAACTGTTTCTGCTAATTGTTGATTTAATGAAATAGCATTTTCCATGTTCGCATAAGGATTGAATGTTGATGAACTTTCTTGTGCATCAAACTGGAAACAACCAACTAATGATGTAGAATAATCAGTTATTTGTTTACCATCAATTTCAACTTTACCAACAATACCAGAAAGTTTAATTTTAACAAAAAAATCTTGATTAAATTCTATAGTATTACTTAATGCATCATCATATGACATATCACATGACCAAGTTAAATTATCAACACTATATGCATATTGTAATTTGTCTTTTGAATATTCGCAATTACAATCATCATATACTTTTAATGTTGATATATCATTAATTGGTAATGATAAGTTAACATATTGAGGAATATTACATATATTACATGTTGAATTAAAATCCATAAATAATTATTTGATTATTTTCCTTCAAAATACCAGTGTGCTTCAGCTTGACGTCTCTTAATAAGACCTGGATATTTCTTACCTTGAACATCAGATAAATGAGCCCAAATATTTCTTATTGCTGGGTTATTTGGATTCGCTGCTATTATTTTACAAATTTGTTTATTTAAAAATCCTAAACCAAAATTATAACATGCACTAGCTATAGCGTCCTTTTGTTTTTGATTTAACTTAACTTTATTTGCATTTGCCCATTTATCTATTTTTTGAGAAGTTATTCTAGCATGTTCTAAGAAAAGACTTTCTAATTCTTTTTGCGTCCAAGTTTTCTTAATTGAATCCATGAATTTATTTAATGTTGGATGATATAATAAACCATATCCAAATGTTTTATGTCCTTTTGCATCACCTAAATCATAACCATTTAAATCTTTAGATGTCATTGTATAACCAAATCTTTTACCAGTTTCATATTGACAAATAAAATTAATCATTCCTTGACTAATACCAACACCAACTGATGATGAAGTATTTGATTGTCCATTAGTTTTCAATAATAATTCCCAACTTTTTGGTCCTACTATACCATCAGCAACAAGTCCTTTTGATTTTTGCCATGCTTTTACTTTTACTTCTGTTGATGGTCCAAAAATTCCATCGGCATTAATACCGAGTATTTGTTGTAATTTCTTTACATCCTCTCCTCTTGAACCAATTTTAATTGTATTCATATTAAATTACTTATATTATTTTATTATGGCTGTACAAATCTAAATATATATGCTGATGGTGTATTCCCATAAACAATCATATTGTTTTGTTTGAAATCTGATGTCCATTGTACTCCTGTCCACATACATATATGTCCCGGTACTGAAGGATTTCCACCCTTTTGATATACTGCAATATCTCCAGGCTCTGCTCTAAATGATCCCATTTGATCTCTTGATACTTTAGTTAAAAATTTAAAACCTATATTAGGTAAAAAGTCTATATATTTCCATGCCCAAGTTGGTCTTCCTGCAGTTGATATACCTCCTTCTTCTATCGCCATTCTTACATATTTTGCGCATGCATGTTGAGATTTTGTACCGGCATGAGTATGCAACCAATTACATGCGTTATATACATTCCATCCATTTGGACTCGCTTTAAACATTCCTGGATTTAATGGCGTATTTTCTACCAAATTACCATTTTCATCATAAGTATATCCAAATTCTTTAAACTCTACAAATCTATAAATACCTGATACAAAGGAATCATTAGAATATCTTAATCCATTATCATCAGTATATATTTCAAAATCATTTTTGTTGTTATTTATTTTATTCATGTTAATGTTCCTGCATACCAACTCGCTTCTATTTGACGTCTTTTTATAAGTCCAGGATATTTTGAACCTTGTACATCAGATAAATGTGCCCATATATTGGGAATTTGAGGATCATTTGGATTTTGTGCAATTAATTTAGCAATTGGTTTATTTAAAAAACCTAGACCAAAATTATAACATGCACTAGCAATTGCATCCTTTTGATATTGATTTAATTGAATATTGCGAGATGATGCCCATTTATCTATTTGATTAGATGTTTGTACTGCATGTATTTTATATAATTCTTGTAATTCTTGTTGTGTCCATGATGATTTAATATCATCCATATATTGTTTATTTATTGGATGTGTCAATAATCCATAACCATATGTTTTATGTCCATGAGCATCTCCCAAATCATAACCATTTAATTCTTTAATGGACATTGTATATCCAAAATTATTACCTGTTTCAAATTTACATATTAAATTTAGCATTCCATCACTAATACCTGTATCACCTGGTTTTCCTCCATATATTCTAAATAAAGCACCAATATCATCAGGAAATTCACCCCCATATGCACCACCAGTATAAAATACGATAGGATTTTCTGCTAAGTAATTTCTATATTCTATATTATTATTTGTTTCTCCAAAATCTATACCTAAATATTCTATTGATTCTTTTAATAAATCAACCTGAAGCTTTCGTAAAGATTCAATCGCCTCATCTAATTTATTATCCATTATTACTTATATTTATATCTTAAATTTATAACTTGAGTTAATTCTGCCGATTCTAACAATAAATCATTTAACATTAAATCTTTTGGTATTTCATTCCCATCATACTCAATTATAAGACATCCAATAAGTTGATTTTTATTGTCAAATAATCCACTATATATTATAGCTTTAATATTTTGTTCTCTAATTAATGCATATATTGAAGGGTTTTCTTCTTCCATTTTTTTCATATCATCATACACAACAATATGATTAGGTGAATTTAATATTTTTCTTACAATAGTTGACATTCCAGAGAATTGTAAACCTATACACTTATTTTGTAATGACATCATACCCTTTTCAAACCATTCATATGTACATGAATATTTGGCAAATGGAATACCTGTTAAGTTTTGATATGAATTATGGAATTCTATTATGAATACACGTTGAGCATGATGTCTATACATAATATCTTTTAATTTATCTTTAATTTCTTCAGATAATTCCATACGTTCATTTAACATATCGGTATGTTGTTCAATACTATCTGTTTTTTCTTTAGTTATAAAATCAATAAGTTTAGATTGTTGGTCAGTTATTGAATGTAATAATAAATCATTATTTTTTGTCATTGATTCAGTTATTGATGTTGCAATTTTTTCCATACCATCAATAGTTGACATCTGATTTTCATCTATTTTGTTTCCTAAATATTTAAACAATAAAAATAAGAGTCCAATTATTCCAATACCTAAAATTCCCAACCAACCGTATTTTTCAAAAATAGAGAATAAAGCTTCCATTTATATTATAATCATAGTAATCAATATTTATTATCTTTAATTATATAAAAATAATAAAAAAGAAGACTAAATTATAATTAGTCTTCTATTTTGATATGTATTATAAATTGATTAGTTTGTTCATCCATTTCTATTTTTGTTGGAATTAAATTATCCGTACCATCAATAGGTTCATTTATACATATAATTGGACCTCCGGTTGGATTAATTACAGTAATTTCATTTTCACTTTTATATAATTGTTGTATTTGATGAGGTGAACATAATTTATATACTTCTTCATTATCATCTTTATATATAAGGCGCAAATAATTATTTATATTATCTCTATTATATAAATCTACTGTCTTATTCATAAATTCTATATCTTTATGAGTAATATTCCATAAAGTTTCAAATAAATCATTATAAGTCGTAGAATTATCAATAATATAATTATAATCTTCTACATCATCTAAATCATGTTCAGCAACATTATCTAATTGTTCTACTGAATTACGTGTAATAGATATAGTTATTCCATTATTTTCACGAATATAATCTAATTCATGATTAAACCTATTATCTGTAACAATTACATATTTTAATTCTGGATTTCTTGATTGTTCTTCTCTAACAGTATTTCTAACTATATTTACAAATATCTTTTTATTAATACTTTGTAATATATAAGTTCCTACATATACTAATATTTCTCTTAAAGACATCCATAATTTTGTTTCATTATTACTATCATATCCAGAGTAATAATATTCATCCGCTGTTATTATGTGATCTTCATCAGGTTTAATTTCTGTATATTGAAATTTATCATTTATACATATCCAAGCAGTTGATTTATTTTGATAAAATCTTTGACGTGGAATTCCAAACATTTTTGCACAAATTTCTTTTAATTGATCCGCATAAGCTATACATAATACTTGTGAATCATCTTCTTCAAATTTTTCTGTATGAAATGTTGCTGATTGTGTAGGATTAGTATATCTACTAAAATAATATTGTTTACATTCTTCTAAACTTTCCCAATCTCTTGACAAAATCGTTTTTAACATTTTAGCCACAGTATCTTTTCCTGAACCTGCATAACCATTAAGTCCTATAAATAAAATTTTATTCATTAAAATGCATATACATATAATTATATTTTAATATAGATAATTTATTAACATTTTTTAAATATTTATGCTAAATCTACCTGATCATGTGACTTAATATAATACAATTGTGAATAATTATTTGTTGTAAATAATCTTCCGGCAGTATCTGAATTAATATCTATACTTATATTATTTGTATCATTTTCATTAGTCTCACGTAGTGCTTGTTCAAGAATATTATATTTTAAATCTTCTGTTGGTCCATCATCAATTGCTGGAGGATTACCTTTAGATGTTGGTTCTGTATTTGAATTTTTTTCTTTTTCTTTTTGTAACTTTTTACGATATTCCGCCTCATCAAATTGCATTGTTCCCCATTTATGGAAATCTGTAGATGGTTGACCAACTTTAGATATATAAATACCATTTAAACCTTGTGTATAATAACGAGATATTTCACTCATATCTCTTGAACGTCCAGGTTTAACTGTGCATGTAACTTTTATTTCAGTAGGGAAATCATCTACACCCAAAGGACCAAATTGTTGAACCGATGAATTGATCATAATAAGATTACCAATAACCATTATAGGATTATATGGATTTCCTATTGTTAGATGCCAGAATCCACAATCATCACCACTTATAAGAGAATCCATTGCATATAAAGCTGGTCTACCAAGATTATCTTTTAACATACCCTTAAGATATTGTGACATTCCAGACATTTTATCTAATGTTTGCATTCCTTTACCTGCTGCTTGTATAACATTATTTGCTCCTTCTTTTAATGAATCTACTCCACCTGCTGCTATATTTTTTGCACCCGTTTTTAAAGTTTCTATAGCACCTTTAGCGGCATTAGATAAAAATCCTACTACATTAGATATATTACCCATAATACTTTGAACATCTATAGTACCGGCTGCCATACTACCAATAATACCACCCATTTTATTCCATGCACCTTCAATAAAATCATTTGCCTTTTTCCAAGCAGCTCTATTTTGTGGAGGTCCTATCATTCTTCTAGAACCTGCCCAATATGATCCTCGATTATATGTTACTGTTAATATATTACCCATTAAATCTAACATTGCCGATTTAGGGTTAATATTATCATATGCTCTTAATTTATATGAGAATGTTAAATTTATTTCTTGATTTAATGTTAAAACACCTTCATATAAGTGAGTATCTTGAACAGTATTTATTGGGGTATAAACTTTATTGTTATCCGCACTCATTCTAAGTGTTTCCCAATCATTACGTTGTTTTGGACCTAAATTACCAATAAAAGGTACATTAATTTTTGAACCAATTAATCCTAACAAATTATGTTGTAAACCACCCATTCTGTTATTAAATTGATTATATCTTGGACTAAATGTGTTTATTAACATTCCCATTGGTCCTCTATCTGCACTATCTTCTTTAGAATCAATTTCTTGGATTTTTGATTTAATTTCTTTCCAAGACATTTTCATATCATACTTTGTGATTTCCTCTAATTTATTATCATCTGTATCAAACCAGGAAACTAATCTACCTATATCACCAGGAGTATCATAACTATTTCTTATATCTCCTGCATATTTAACAGATGCTCCTCTAAAAATATGATCGCCTATTGGAAATGCAAATTTACGTAATGTTATTAATCTATTGTTTGGAACTTTACCTAAATCTTTACAAAACATAAAATCAACCAAACGATATTGTGCCATACCTAATGGTGAATTTGTCTTTAAAGAATCAGAAACTAATCTACGAATAGAACAATCAGCTGTATATATATCATTAGTAACTGGATCTTGATCATTTAATAAAGGTACTCGTTGTGTTATACCTATTGTTTGTACTCCATAAGATGGGTTAAATAATGAAGGAGCAACATCTGATGATATTGTTCTATGTTTTACTGTTTCACCATCTTTATAAGTTTCAAATAATGTTTTAATATTTTTAGCATATCTCCAACGATATGTATTCATACCTCTTAATGCATATATATCAAATGCACTTGGATCTTCATAATAATATTTTTTATTTTTTTCTGGTTGTCTATCCTTTTTTCTCCAATCTAAATATCCTCTAAAATCTTGTACACTATGATCATGTCTATATATATCATCAACAGTCATTTGTACTAAATTTAATTCCTTTGTTGGAACTCTTTCATAAACATCAGTTGATAATAATTTACCTACAGTTTTTCCTAATGGACCAAAACCATTAATGGCACCTGATATTGATGTGGCTTTACTTGCAAATGATAACATTATTTTTATATATTATTTTATTAAACTTATTATATAAAAATAAATATTTTCAATAAATAAACAAGGACAGCTCAATTAAACTGTCCTATATATAAATGATTATAAATTTATTATTTTATCTTTGGCGGAATATAAACTGTATCTACCTTTTTATCTCCACTATCCCAAGAATCCCAATATTCTCCATTTATCACTGTCACTTGATGTTGACGTACATGAAGTATATAAGTACCATAAGGATGTGACATAGCAAATTCATTTATTGTAATACGATCCTTACTCTTAACAACCTTCTTATTATATTTCTCATCAACTACACAACCAAAATGATCGGTCAATACTTTATCTGAAACATATTGAATCATACTTGATTCTTGCTTGGCAATTTTAGATGCAATATCAAATGCATCCTTCCATGTAATACCAAATGCTGCACAATATGAACGCAATGTACAATCACCAATATTACGTGATTTTGGGTTTGGATTATACTTACGCCATCTATGATTACCATTCATAAGTTTGATGAATTTCAACCCCAATCCATAAACATATTCAAGCATATCATCAGTATTATCATCAAACTCCTTTTCATCACCATTTTCAAAATAAATAGTGATATTACCGTTTTTGATAACTACTGTTGCTTTATTTTCCAAATTATCATTAACCAAACTAAATGAACTATCTTCATCTAATTTAACTATTTCATTAATTACAAATGTTTTTGACATAACTTTATTATTTATTATTCATCATTCATTATATATTAAATCCAATTGCTTTAAACAATCTTTTTATCCCTATCAAGCTACCATCATTAAATTTCAATTGACTAATAATTGGTGCATCTAGTATTTTATCTATATTAACTTCATTCATACCGGTAACATCACATAATTTCTTAAAACCATCTATAAAAATTTCCAAGTTAGACCTTTGAATAACGGCTTGATTTGGATCTTCTGAAAAATATACTTCAGGAATTTTTATTTCTATCATATTCCAATTTTAATATTTAATTATTACATTTCATATGGCCATATTCTATTAATTATCTTCTTAAGTATTGAAGAAAACTCTTCTATTCTATCATATGGGTGATATGTACATTCTCTTAAATATGTTGCATATTCATACATTTCATTATATAACTTTTGAAGTGCTTCCTTATTAGGCAATTCATCATATGTCAATTCAGGTTTTTCAAATGTTTCTGGTTTTACACCCGCCTTTATAAATAATTCCTTTAATTCTTCTTCTGAATGAGAATTAATAAATTCATTTACTTTGTTTTTATCCATATATTTAATGTTTTATAATTGTTTCATTATTATTCATAATTACTTTACCATCAAGACATGCATCAATTAATTTATGTATAGCTTCTCCACTTGCCTTTGCATTTTTTTCAAGATTTCCTCTGAACCAATTTAATTCCTCTTTAAGTTCTTCATTTTCTTTTCTTAAACGATTATTTTCGTCAATAAGATTATCTACTCCACGTACTATTTCATATAATGGAGAAATAAGTTTAAATGTATTATCTTTCATATTATTCATTTTCAAACCTGTCTATCCAATATTCAATATCTTTTTTGGCATATATTCGTTGACCACCATTACAATTATTATATTTTTTTACCTTTTCATAAACTTTATCTGCTATATCTTTAGTAACACCCTTAGAAAACCAATCAGGAGGTATGTTATTAGATTTTATTGGTTTTATTTGTTGATATCCAACATGAAGACATGAAATTTCAGAACTAACACCATGATATGTTACATAAACATAAAAATAACATTTTTCATCTTTTTTCATAATTTATACTTTTTTATTACTGTTAATTCATCAATAAAAGAAAGAAAAAAGTTATAATTGTCATAAAGAGCTTTATCTCTTTCCCATGCAATGTTACCTTCTTCAGTATAAGAATCATTAATATAAAGCCTACGCTCTACATTTTTTATTCTCCTCTTTATTTCTTCTATTAAAGGTTCTTTTTCAATATATTCCTTTTTCATTTATCCTAACATTAGTTTATGTTCATCATACCTACGTAAAACATGTCCTTTGCAAGATATTCGTGATGTCTTTACACCTGCTATGGAAAAATTCAAATCATTTTTATTTATCTTACCATTCTTAACTCTACATTTCTTTAGACGTTTATAAAATTCTGAACGTTGAACTCCACCTTCTCCACAATTATAAACTAATGAACAAAGCCCATCAAAAAATTTCTGTGAAAAAATATACTTATATGGCAGATTATCGATAAGACGATTAGCTGCTGTCTCAATAGATTTTATATCTTTATTAAAATATTTATTAGCTTGAGCCTTAGTGATTTTCATGTTCTTTTTTACATCTGAACCATGATGACCCCAACCTATAGAATATCCATTACCATCCCAATATGCAGTTAATACACATTTTTCTTGATCTTTAATAAACTGTTTACCACTATTTGAAATTGTTCTTCCAAATATATTTATTGTACTCAAAAAGAGCAATGTAAAAATCAATTTTCTCATTATTTATTTGAATTATTGTCGTCAACAATTTTGTTAATAAAATCTTTAGCTACATGCATAGAGTCAATAAGTTCTTTATCAATTCCACATTGACCAAGCTTATTGATAATTGACTTATATTCTATAGGATTTGCAAAATACTTATCCATTTTTTCTAACCAACTATCGATAGTTCCAAAAGCATACATCGTCTGAAACATCGGATTAACTCCAACTTGTTTACCTAATCCTAAAATATCCATAATTAATCGTTTAAATATTCTGTTCTAAGTTTTATAATGTCACTATTATTTCGCCAAGCCTTTATATGTTTTTTGTTAAAATTAAGAATATCTCCTTTATGTTGTTGATACCATTTATTGTCACAATAAAGACGACCATCATCATATTCTACAAGTACTTCACAATGAACATAATCATCTCTTTTCCATGCATTTTTAAAATCCTTAATTATACCTGGACGATAAGAAGCATCTGATTTAGGTACAAGAACTAAAACTTCATCACCTACTTTGATTTCATTTCCTACGTTATCAAAATATTGTTCCATAATTTCATTTAAAATATTAATGTTTCAATTCCACATAACCATTTAACAGTTTCAGATAACATAAAACCAAATCCAAACAAACAAATAAATCTAATAATTGTACATATTATTTGATATTTAAATGGTAGTCTATATTCAAATATTCCTTCAATAATAGCTACAATCAAAAATATTAAACAAACAACTAAATTCCACATAATTTATTTCCACTTATTACGATTCTTATTCTTTGATGTCTTCTGATAATTTACATAATTATCATACTTCTCATAATCATTTGCGATATTCTTCATAATTATAATTATTTTATATAAAAAACATTTGTATACTTTAAATCTTTAGTAGTAATATTGACACGAATATCTCCTTTATCCATCCAAACGCTATATGTACTTGGACAAATGGCATCATTATCATTACACCATGCTTCAATCATTGTAAATGCTTGTGCCATTGTACAATCATCTGCAATAACCTTTTCCTTAGTGATTACTTCTTTATTTTGATTAAATAACGTACTGGTTAATTTCATAATTTTAATTACTTAATAAATTTAATCTTAAAGTTATATATCCGACAACTCCCATATAATTTTCTTTCAAATAATTCTGATCTTTGTTAGATAGAATTTCCATACATTGAAGAAATTCCTGCAATACATTAACTGGATAATCAATCAATTTAATCATCTCATTATATACCTTAACAGAATTCTTCTTGTTTTCAGAAATTGATGCAAAAACATCAATCATCTTTTCTATATCGGAAGTTTTATACTTTAACATAAAATTAACAAATTCCAAGTTCAACAATACAATAACAAATATCTTCTAATTTATCTTCCAAATCTGTTTCAGTTGCATCTGCCCAAGCCAAAACACACTCTTCTACATCAGCAGTTTCCAATTCTTTAGGAAATACTGGGCTGTTAAACCACTTTTCAAATTCAAATGCTTTCTTTACGATATTCATAATAAAAATTATTTAATAAAATTATTTATATATTACCTAATCACAATTATGTTTATTTTCATATTCTGTACATATACTACATATAATATGATATATCTCAAAAGGAATCTTAATATCCTTATTATTTAATATATTATAACCATTACTATTTAAGAATTGCCTTAACTTTTTAATATTTTTATTTGATGTCATATTTAATCTTATTTTAAATACAAATATAATATAGAAAAAATCCTACAAAAATTCAAATATAATTGAAAATTTGTAGGATAAAATAAAAAATATATATTATTTAAATATTTAAGGTTTCATTATTTTTATATCTATTTTTTCACCTTCTTTATAAGCACTTGTTATTTGACCATTAACTGTACAAGGTTTACCAGTACTAATTACATAACTTTTACTTAGTTGATCCCAAATATCTTTTCTAGTACAATAACTATGTATTTCTACAGTTAATCCATCACCAAATTTTGTTTTTAATTCATCTATAAGAGATGCTGGAATATTAGTTATTTCTATAGTTATACCATTATTATCATGAGTAATTGTATGATTTATTATATATTCTTTATAATAAAAATCATATATGCGAATATTAAAATCATCTTGTTCTATAATATCCTCATAATTTAATGGGATATTTATTTTTATACTTTCACATGCTGCTCTTATATGAATAGATGTTTTAATTTCATTCCAATCTTCATGAATTTGCTGATGAATATCTATTTCAACGTTATTTGGAATATTACTTATGATTGGTTTAGATATTTCATAATCTTTAATTACTCCATTAACATGCCAAGCATTTTTATAACCAACTTCTTTAACAACATACCAAAGAACATGACTATCCAAATATTCTGCACCTTTATCTAATAAATTATTTACATCATTTAAGATATTGGTGTTTTTTGTTACATTTTTTCCAGCATTAATTTCATTATTCAAATCAATAACTTCGTCACCAAGTATATCAACGACAGAAGGTACTTCTAATAATGCTAATTGGGTTTTCATACCTGTTTCATCATATACATATCTGAAAAGTCCAATGTTATTTCCTGTCTTTTGATCTTTCTTGTAATAATCATAATCACGATCATTATAATGACCATAAGGATAAATTGTATATACTCTACCTCTATTATTACCTGGTTTACCTGCCGAACGACCATAATATAATGTAGAACTTTGATCTATATATCCTGGAAAAGTTCCATCAGCCCTAATTGAAAATCTTGCTGATTCCCAACCATCATTTGATACATATGGCCAACTAAGAACTGATGATGATCTAGTTTGAGTAGAATATGAATCTCTACTTAATAGATACTGTCCTTGTACAAAAATTTCTGTTGTTGGATTATTAATTGTTTGAGTGTTTTCTATATTGTTTGTATTTATAATATCATCATTATTACATGATGTAAATGTTATAGAAAAACACAATAATAAAATAAATAAAAAGATTTTTAAGTTTTTCATATGTTTAATTAAATTACTATTTTTGCTTCTCGTTGTACATTTTTTAGTGAGTCAGAACTATGCATACAATTTTCCATTTCACCCTTACCATATTTATCTCTAAAATGATCTTTAATTTCTTCCATTAACTTAATTGGATTAATGCCTTTATGTTTTTCTTTATCTGATACCCATACTGCAGCGATTATATCATCAGATGTCATATATTCACATAAATCTTTATAAAAATCTTTATTTTTATGAGGTAAATATAATTCTTGGGCCTGTTTTAATGACAATCTCATTGGATTTGTATGATCATTCATAATAAATCCTTTTTTAGTTATATAATTATGGATTTCTGATGCATAATTTATAAATCCAGGTTTGATAATTGTAAATCCGGTGGCGTCACTTGGAATTGTTAAATATTCAAATAAGTATTTTATTAGTGATTTCATAATTTAATCTATACGTATTTTTCCTGTTTTAATATATTGTTGTTGTGTATTACCATCTAATGAATATCTTACATTAACATTATAATATCCTCTTTGATATCTATTATTAGTTTTTGGAAAACTTAATAAACACATTTCACTATTAGAATTAATCTTTACATTATCAGAAATACCAATAGACATAGGTGTAATTTCCCATTTAGAACTATCAAATATGTTAACTGGTAATTTGTTATTACTTAATATTTTACCAACAATCATATCTTTAGAATTAAAATGATTAATAGAATTATTTGGAATATATTTCATTCTATTTAATAAAAATTCATTTCCAGATGATACATATCTAAGTTCGTATTTATCATTATTTGTTAAATATAAAATTTTATTCTCATCAGTAATTTTTAATTGATTAGGTGTATATGTTTTACTAATTGTTTGTTTAGAAATAAATACACCATACCAATATTCTAAATCATGCATTAAATAAAAATCATAATCTAAATACATGTTATTAAGATTTATATTTTGTTTAATAATATTGTATTCATTATTTTTTTCAAAAAAGTCATTATATAAATTAATAACATCTTTAGATGTATTATTTCCATATTTATATAGTTTTCCATCCACAATTATTTCATTAATATCATCATCATTTCCATATTCATATTTCAATTTTGAATAATCATTTTTTTCTATATATAATTTTGGAATAATACATATATTATTCAAATTACTAAGTATTTCTTTTTTAATGTTTATGAAAAATTTAAAATTATCATTTTTACTTAAATCAAAACTAATTTTATTATTTAATACCAATGTATTATTAATATAAATTTTAATATTTTCATTATCTGAACATTCATATTCAAATGTTAATGATACAGATTCATCATTATTAACTAATCCTGCTTTTAATAACGTATCTATTGTTAATACATTTGTATTACTAAAATAATTAAATGGTATTGTTAAATCATCATTCTCTTCAATATAAATTGTCTCCTTATATTCATAATATTTAACAATATTATCTACTTGAATTATGGGATTACTACAAAAATATTTTCCTTCATTATTTATTTCTAGTTTATATAATTTACCATTAATTGTAATATTTGGATTTTTTTCTTCTTTAGGAATATCTACATAATATATTTTATTATTATTTTCATTATTTATTGTTTCATAAAATTCAATTTTTATTAACATATCATTTAATGGTTCTTCATTTAATAATTTTTCATAATTTTCTTTAGATATGTTTGTTAATTCTGTATATTTATCATTTTTATAATATGATATATTAATACATATATCTTTATTTAAATAAATACTATTTTTATCATATATTTTAATATAGTCATTAATATTATCATTTTGATATTTAAAATAACCAAATATAGAAGTATATTCTGAATTATCTTCAAATATATAATCTTCTATATTTAAATTTTCAATATTAAATAAGTCACTAAATTTATTAATAAATAATGTACATATATATTTTATTTCATCATTATTAACATTAACATTAACATTATTACCAATATCAATTTTATATTCAGTTATAATTGAATCGTCATTATTTAATATTATTTTATATTTATTATCTTCAAAAATTCCTTTAATATAAAAACTTTTTTCTTCACTATTTATATTATAATTACATTTAATATTAGCGTTATGAAGATATAAAATATTATTTATAGGTTGTAAATAATTTTTAGAATATATATCAAATATATGTATATTATTTAATTCATTAAATTCATTTATATTAACTTTATTAATATATTTTTGATGCATATTTTCTACATCAGATAATACAATATGATTTACAGATAATTGTTCTTTATTGTCGTCATTAATTTTAAAATATGTATTTATATTTGTTTGTTGTATATGTATATCGTTGTCAATTATTTTTTTAAATCCACCAATATTAAGTTCTCCAAATATATTGTTTTTATCTAATACTCTTAATGATTTATATTTTGATAAATCATTTGTAATATAAAAATCTCCTAATATTTGATTACCTGCATCAATATTTTTATGAAAATATACTTTAGTATGTACATTAGTACCATTTGCATTATCATTTATTATTATATATTTATTAAAGTTACCCAATTTTAAATCTGGATAATCATTAGAAACATATAATAAATTATTAAGTTTTATATATGTATTAATATCTTCTATATAATTAATATGATTAACCTTAATTAAATCTGGTTCATACATAAAACTATTAAATTCTATATTGGTATTAGTTATATCTGAAAGTTGTGTAAAATGAGAAGTATAATTATCAGAATTATCCCAATATTTATATTTTAATGTACCAAATTCTAAATTAAGATCAGGCATTTTAGATATAAATTCATATTTATACCATTTGTTGTTTACTAATAATCTTAAAATAAATTTTTGATTTACAAAATAATTAATATTAAGTTTATTTAATATTTTTGGATATAACACAAATGAATGATATTTTTGATCATTATTCTGTATAAAACTAAAGTGACTTTCATAAATAAATGTAGTTTCTTTAATTTTATTTATTTTAATATTATTTAATAATGATAAATTTATGTCATTATGATAAATAATAAAATCATTAATTTCATTTTCATTATATTTAATAACTAAATCAACTTTAGGAATTATATATACAAATCCTATAATATCATTTGGATTCATAGGATTAATACCTAACTCATTAATGCTTGGAATATAAACATAATATTCATTATTAATATATTCTTGACTTTCATTAATAAATTCTTCATTAGATATATCTATAGGAATATCTACATAATTTTGTATATTTAAATTAATTTTATTATTATTTGAATTTAAAGTAAATGAATGTTTAAAACTATTTTTTAAATATTCTTTAAAATTATCTATTCCTTGTATGTAAGGAGATATTTCATTATTTTGTTTATATGCAAAATATAAATTATTTAAATCTAATAATTCATTTTTTGTATTTTTTATTTTAATATCGTAATAAAATAAATTAATTGGCTTATTTATAACCTTTAATTCATAAGGCCATAGCATTTCAATATCTAATTGTTCCTTTTCTAATATTAATACACAATTATATAATTTATTATTTTTTGTAAAAGTAATTGGAACATTTAAACATGTTTCATCAATTATATATAAATCATCGTCATTATTGTTGCTGTTATAATTAGTAAATTCATTAAAATTATCGTCAACATAATGTAATTGATGATTAAAATATCTTACATTATTAGATTCAAATTTAACATCATCATTATCTAATTCATATTCTTCTTTATTTTTAATATATGAATCTTCTAAGTTTATAATAGGTTCAGTTATATTTGTTCCATATACATAGTTATTAAACTTAATATCATTGGCAAAAACTTGATGTGTTATTGAAGCAGAATGTATTCTTAAATGAATAGGTAAGAAATATGTTTCATAGTAATATTGTAAACATGACAATTTTAATCCCATTTCATAGAATGTAAAATCATAATAAGGTTTCCAATAAGACCATGTACTATCACAATATCCTTCTTTAATTTCTACATATTTATCAAATAAATCTTCTATTATAGGTTTTCCTTCTCCCCAAAACATATTGTCTTTATTAATTTCATATGTTTCTGAAGTTTCTTGATTAGCTTTAAGTTTTAATGATAATAATGTAGTATTTTTAAAATATCTAAATGATTTTATCATATCATTAGATATATTGAAAAAATCATTAATGAATTGATTTTTTATTTCATTATCTGTTTTAATAAGTTTAGTTAATGTAATTTTATCTCCATATCCAAACCATTTTAATGAATTAATAGCAGATTTATAATTACCTACTTCTCCTTTAATATCCATGTAGTTAATTATATATTCTTTAATTTTTTCATTATATAGAGCTTCATTAAATTCTTCATTTATAAAACTACATTGATAAACAGATTTAAAAATATCTTTTGGTAAGTTAATACCTAAGTTTTGTCCATTAATTGTTAATATTTCATTTTCCTTAACATATAATGCACCTACAGTAATCGGACACCATGTTTCCTCTGTGACATTTACATTTTCTTTATTAAATACATGTATTAATATATTTGTCATCCATGTACCTTCTTCATCTGAATTAGTTAATATATAAATAGGAATAACTGCTACATTATCATAAGCCCAATTATCTGAATCCTTTTCATTAAATGTTACTACAAATAAATCATTATTTGATAATTCTTTTTTCTTATCACTAATATTAAAATTTATAGATTCATTTAAATTTATTTTTGATTGAATATCTTCAGGTCTTAATAACCAAAATTTTGATGAATCTATAGATATATTAATATTAACTAAATCACCAAATGATTTTGTTTCATCACCATTAAACGGAATAACAATATTAATTACTTTACAATAAAAATTATTTACTGATAAATCATTTGTTGTTGATTCTACCCAAAATACATATTTGTTTTCTTCAAATTCGTATCCAATTGGTTCTTCTTTATAAGATGGTAAAGAAAAAATATGTCCACTATTATCTAAAAATTCCATTCTATATATTGATCATAAATATTTTGTTATATATAAAAATAAAAAAGAGCTTTAATATTTAAGCTCTTTAATTAATATTTTGTTATATGTTTGAAATATCTTAATTTATCTATATATTTAAACATTAATATAATACGTAAATCAATAAGTTGTAAAAAGGTAACTAATATAGAATTGCCTTTAAATAAAATTTTAGGTAATGTTTTTGTAAGTATACCTTCTTTTGCATAATTATATTTATTATCACCATTAATTGTATATTGTGATAATTCATCATATTTATATTCTAATGTTTGTTTTATATCCATATCTTTATTACATTATTTGTTGTGCAACACCACTTATTCCTGATAAATCTACAAATTGTTCTCTTCTCATCATACTCTGTTCTTCATGAGTATTTTCTCTAATTAAACGTAATTTATCTTGTTGTTTAAATAATTCTAATTGTTTTTTCTCTTCATTTGTTAAATCACTAACAATACTACCTTTTTCATTATTTAATATTTCTCCATATGTTTTAGGAGTTTTTAATCTAATATTTTGATTAATATAATCGCTAATTGAATAAATTCCCATACCTCTATATATAAATAAATTTATTAAATCGTATTCGTATTAAAGAAATAATCTGCTGAATGTTGTTTATTACACCATTCATCTATTTTGTCCATTTCTGCATCAGCACTATCTTCAAATCTAGAATAGTTTATAGTTATATTGCCAGGCATTTTATATTCGAATGTTCCAAGAATAGTCGCCATAGATTTTTTACCTAAACATACACAATATCTAAAGAAATAATGTAGTTTATATAAATCTTGTATTTTACATCTAAGGAATGTCTGTAATATAACATTTGAATGTCCTAATGCACCAAGAATAACTAAATCATTAGAATATGCATTATAGTTAAATGTCAATGGGCTTTCAAATACTGCTTTATAAGTTTGTACTTCATAAAGTGCACCCATAACATCAGTAAGATTATATCCAGTTCCACTACCGAACACATCACTTAATGTACCACCTGCACCAAATGCCAACGCCGAATTGTTCAATAACATACGTTCCAATGAAAAATCACCCATTACTGCATATTGGAAATTTTCACTTGTTTTATATACACCAAATACAGATATTATACGTTGTGGAAGTTTAATTATCAAATTAGGACCACATTTATTTATATCTGAATTTTTAATACAATAATATCTTTCTTCTATAGCACCATCATAATTTTCCCAAAAATAACTAGCAGCTTGCCAAATAAGTGGTGGTATAGCAGCTGCTGGTACAGGTAATGGTAATGCACAAGATTGAGTTAATTCCTGTACAATTCTTTGAATAAATTGATAATCCATTTGATCTTCCCATTGTGCCTTTAACTTTATTGCTTCTTCGGCAGAAATGGTTTTAACTGTATTTTGATTAGTATTTTGATTTACGCAGTTCATAAATAAAATATTTAATTTAATAAAAATAAACAAAAAAAATTTTTACTAATTATGATATATAATTAATGAAACTCTATTTAATATTAAAAAATTTTAACGTTAATTTATCTATTTTAATACAAAATTAACAAGTATTAACTAATGCAAGATAATACAAAATTAAATTTAGGACAATATTTAAGTGAATTAAACAAGATATATGCTAAAAAAGATAAGCAAACATTAACTGAAACATTAGATAATTTTAGACAAATTTCAGAATCATATAAAAATTTTAATGAGGATAAAGTTGAATTTAATTATTCATCTTATAATTTATTAGAATGTACAAAGGAGGAACAATTAAAATTTTATAATGAACAATTACAAATGATCGAATGTTTAGTTACAATAAACATTTATGAAAAAACAGGTATAGTTTGGAACTGGGGAGATATTTATAAATTATTGTTAGATAAAACATATGCAAAAACCGAAAAAATAAATCGTAAAGTTGTATATTCTACATCATCAAATCAACGTCCTATAGGTAATGCATCTTTTAATATTTGGAATGGTTTGCAAATTATTGACCTTGATATTAAAGATGAAGAAAAGACAAAAAAACTAAAACCTTTAATATTTGATGAACTTAAAAAATATAATTGGTTTTTGGGTGTATGTAAATCGGCATCAGGTAAAGGTTTGCATATTTGGACTAAAATAACACCTTTATCATATGAATCAACAAATAGAAAAACAGAATATTTGTGTAATTTTAGACATAAGTATTCATATGTTTATATTGTATTAAATAAATATGCATCTAAATTAGGATATACTAAAGAAAATATTTTTGATTTTATGGATATGGCTATGGCTAAACCACAACAGGGTATATTCATATCATCAGATAATAAAGCGTTATTAAATACTAACTTTAGAGATTTACGTTTAGATGTAAATTTTGAATCTGCATTTATAAATGGTGTAGAATCAATAAATTGGATATCTCATCCTGATCTTAAAGATATATTTCACAAATTAGAATGGTTTAATACAGATAAAGAAACTGATGACATAGATATATCTACTATTTCTGGTATTAATGATAGAGATAAAACAAAATCATTAGGTAAACAACACTATAAACATGCTCAACGTTGGCAATTGGCAAATACATTAACTTCTATATATGGATATGATAAGGCGTTAAGTCTTATGATAGAAATATGTAAAGGTACATCAAGACGTGAGTTGGCTGGCGACGTTAAGACTGCATCTATACATAATAAACCAATATCTGAATGGGCCATAAAAGAATTAAATAAACATCATGGATTTAATTTGAAAATTAAATCTGATGATCTTTACAAAAAAGAAATAAATAAACTTGAAGAAACATTACATAAAGAATCAGTATCAGGTTTAATTGATCCTATGAAAATTTTAAATGATAATACTGATCATATCGAATTACATTTAAAAGCAAATCAATATTTATCAGATATTCAGGATCAAATTATTAGTAATCTTTCTCAAATAACTTTATTAGAGGCAGGTGCAGGATATGGTAAGACAGAAATGGTAAAAGCATTAAAGGCTAAAACAATTTTGATTTTACCATTTACATCAACAATTAAAGCTAAAGTTGAAGCTGATGAAAAAACATCTGATTGGTTATATTATTACGGAAATAAAAAACCAACATTAGATGATATTCTTGGAAATAAAAGTATGTCAATGACGATAGATAAATTTTCAAAATTAAATGTAATGGAATTAGATCAGGCAAATTTTGAATATATAGTTATTGATGAATCACATTTATTATTTACAAGTTCATATAGGGATGTTATGTCACCAACAATACATAGGTTAGCCAACTGTAAAGCTAAAATTATAATGATGACAGGAACACCTACCGGAGAATTATTGTTTTTTCCAGGTATTAAACATATTAAAGTTATAAAAGAAGATTTTAGAAAGAAGGAATTTGAAATTCACATGGTGCCAACAAAAAATGAAAAACTGATAGAAATGGCAAAATCTATGGCGAATGATATTATTGCTGGTAAGAAAATATTATATCCTACAAATAAAGGAAATCTATTTTATGAACAAATGATAGGTCTTATTCAGGAATATTTGGATCTTGGAAAATATCCTGGAAAAGTAAAAGCATTTTATTATAAAAAATCTAATTATGGAGAAGATACTATGGAAAATATCAATATTGAGAAAACCATAGGAAATAATGACATAATATTTTGTACAACATATTTGTCTGTAGGTGTAGATATATGTGATAGAAATACATTTAGTGTATATTTTAATGAACCATGGATAGCACAAGATATTGAACAATTCGCAAATAGGCTTCGTAATAATGATTTGTTTGTAAAATTATTTTTGGAAAAAGAAGATGTAACAGGATTCCCAATAGATTGGTATCATCCACAACCATTAGATTTATCAATATCTCAAAAGGATTTATTAATAGCAAGAGATTTAATTAGAACATGTAATGATATGTTGGATAGAAATCAGGAAGAGTCAAAATATAATCCACTTATTCAATCATTATTAGCAGCTAATAAATATCTTAAATATGATGAAAATGATTGTAAGTATTATATAGATGAAACAACATATAAATTAAGAGTATTTGAAGAACGTTATTCGGAATATGCTAAGCAATTAGATATAATGATAAATGGAATGAAATATTATGGATATGTAACTTCAAAAATCGATTATAATGATAAAATTCCAGAAGAAAAACTTATATGGTTAGAAGATTATCTTAAATCATGTCGTCATATTAGATTTGATTGGTGGACTAAGCAAACATTTAATTTTCTTAATCATTTAGATGACGGTAATATCGATATATATAAAGAATTAATAAAAGGTGATTATGCAATATTTAAAGATGATGAATATAAAGAGGAACGTAAAGAAAATAATCTTTATGCAGAAAATATTGAAATATTAGAGAAAAATATTCCAATAGTTTTAGGGTTATATCGTTTTTATGATTGTCAAACAATTAGAGATATTTTTGATTATTGTGTAGATAAAAAACAAAACAAAATTAATTATACTAAACTTAATAGAATACGTAGATTTGTGTTAATTGAATCAATGAGAAGAAAACAACGTATTGATTTTCCAGTACACAAATTTATTAAAGATGCCCAAAAATTTGCAATAGAAAACCCATCAGTAACTAAAGAAACAATTACAGAATGGTTGGCTAATTATGCAGCAAAATATGCAAACAGTATTAAAGATATTGTAGTAGAAGATATTGACTTTTTAGAACATATATTTGAATTGGTTAGTGATTTATTTGATATTATAGTTATTCATTCAAGACCAAAAAATGGAGTTATAAATATAAAACCTTTTGAATTATTATGGGAATCTAAAGAAGATCTTAAAAATATTTATGGAAATATTAATACAAAAACATTCTTTGAAGAATTAGTTAATAACATAAATATTGATAAAATTGAAGATGAAGAACTACCCGAATTACCACATACAGAAAAACTTAAATTATCAGATATTGAAAACGAATTGCCTAATGTTATTCATAAACAATTTGGATATTTTGAATATTCTAAACTTGATGGTTCTAACGATAGATTCTTAAGAAAACAAGAAAATACAAATTCTCTTAAAGATAATATATTCTCTGAAATAGAAGACGAATTACCTCAAAATATAGGAGATAAACAATTAAATTTATTTGAAGAAAAATAATATGATAATAGCAAATTCATGTGCAGGATCATTTGCATATCAAAATAAAGGACAATCAATTCCTTATGATAATCCATTTGTTGGGTGTAGAATTCATGAAAAATCATTTTATAATTTAATTAAATATTTTGATAAGATAAATTTCTATAATTTTAATATTGAAGAAAATGATATTATATCTTTTTCTAAAAATCCAATAAATTCTATTAGATTGTTGGATTATGATATATTAATATATTTTCCTCACTATGATGTATTTAAAATGACTAATAATTGGATTAATAGATTACCAAGATTAGTTGAAAATCTAAAAAATGAAAATTGGAATCAAAATACATTATTTGTATATAATTCTTATTTTAACACATTTAATCATACAAAAAATAAATATCCAGATGAATTTAATGAATGCGTAAATTATAGAAATAAAATATTGACAGAACTAACCGATAAAAATATTGTTGTTGATTATATAAAACCATATGAAAATTATACAGACAATAAAATAATATTACCATTTGAATATAATCATTATGATGAAGTAGGAACATGGATAATAGAAAATTATCCACAATTTATAAATAAATAATATAAATAATATGAAGCGAGAAGTTAAAGATCACACTATAGAAAATATAGATGAAATAGGTTATAAACATAATCATTACTCAGCTACATTATATGTTTTCTATCAATTTATTAAAAAAGAGAATTTTATAGTTATATATGCAGATTCATATCTTGAAGCCAAAGCATTGTTATATTCAATTAATCCATATGCAGACTATGTATATAATTTAACAGAATATAAATTACAATATGTTGACTCATATAAATTATTTAGTATTTGTAAGATTGAACCTGAATGGGAATTTACTCCAACTTTTGTAAATAAAAAAGATTATAAGAAATTACAAAAATATATTCTTGATAAAGAGTGTTCAAATATAAATAATGCAAAAGTTCTTACAAAAAACCTTGCGGATGAATTAGGTGGTGAAAATATATGTAATCCATATTTATTTACTACTAATGAATTTATAAAATGTTTAAAAATAAATGCTGAAGATAATATACGAATAAAAGAACAAATAAAAGATTATTTAATAAATAATTATCCTATATTAAAAACACGTATTATAACTAGAGGTAGTAATTTCGATTTGTACACAAATTATAAAGAACAAACAGAAATTATCATGAATAAAATGCGTGAATATGATAATAATATCCATGCAGATTATAAAATTTATAATGAAAATTTCATTACAGGAACTGATATAAAATCTATTAATAATTATAAAGAATTAAATAAACAATTACAAGAAAATAAAGATAATTGTTCATTCAAAGATATTAAAACACCATTCTTTATGTTTGGGAATAATTATCAAGAATATAATAGTTATATGTTACCAAAAAAGGAGAACTAAAAGTTCTCCTTTTATTTTAAGTTAACTCTTTCAAAAATTACTTCATCACCATTTCGAATATCAAGTTTTGCATTCATTCTTGATTGTTTATTCAATCTACGTCTTTCATATTTTGTCCAATATCCATGATCCCATTTTGTACGGGTATTTTTATATATTTTAATTGATGGATTCTTATCTTGAAACTCCTTCCAATTTTCGGCTTTTCTCCAATATTGGTTATTACTTCGCCATCTAGTTTGAACTGGTGCTTCTTCTTTTGGACATGGAATATCATTCATCCACGAATAATAAATTTCTTTAGTTTTCTTATCATATGCGCGTTTATTGCGCCATCTACGTTCTGCTCTATTAATCATTTCTTAAGTAATTTTTTTATAATAGATATTTCGTCTGGAGTAAGTGAACAATTTTCAAATATTTTCTTATATAGGGAGTCATATAATTTTTCTTCTTTAATCTTTTGCTCCTTCTTTCGTTGATGTTCTTCTGTAAGTGTATGACCAGTAATTCCCTTGTATGCATTATCTTCAAAATCACGTTTCCATGCAGTAAACGTTGTCTTACCCTTCTTAATTGCTTCTTTAAGAGATGCAACCATTTCAGAACTTAAACCATAAGCCGACCCATACCACTTACAATATAAAGCGCTCATTTTATCCTGTAAATCATTATACATTTTTGAATCTGCACCATAAGACATATCTTGATACCTTGGAATATATCCGTATTCATCTAACTTAACTTCTTTTGTCATAATTTATTTTTCAATTTTAAAATCTTCAATATTAATAGTAATGACAGAATTATTACGAGTGTATGTATATTTGGTAACTATAATCTTCTTATTCTTGATTCTCTTCTGTTTACCATTAATTACCGGAAGGTAATATGTCCAACCCTGATAGTAGTTTTCCTTTACTTCGTTAAAATGATAAATAATATCACCAATTCGACAATCACCAAGCTCATCTGGATTACATTCAGCTACAAATTCTATAGTTTCACCATTGTTTAACTTATTTTCAATTTCATTAAGAGCTTCATTATTCTTTCTTTCTATCTCTAATTCCTCAGGTGAAACGAGGTAAAAATTTTCAGAATTATTGTAGGTAGACTTCCAGCTACGAATTTCATAACCATTAGCTTTAAGGATTTCACCTACATATTTCTTATGATCCCCATCAATTTGATCCCAATACCATGAGAGATAATTCAAATCGGTATTATCGATCTTCTCATACTTATACTTACCAAATCTGAATACATCTACATTATCCCAAACCTCTTTTTTAGTATTCCATGAATATGTCTTACCACGGAGGTTCTCATCGAAAGTGGCATTAGGATATTTGGCAAGTGCAGTTTCCTTATCAAATGAAATGTTCTTGATATAATTATAGTGAGTAATAATATAACTACGACCATTTCCAAGAGGTCTTGTCTCTTCTGTAATTTGCCAAAGAGTATAGAATTTGTTTGCAAAACCGATTGCTGTGATTGTCATATTTATATTTATTTATTTTACATATTAAATATAGAAATAATTTAAAAAAATTCAAACAATATATAAAAAATCCATCTACTTTCACAAGCAAATGGATTTAAAAGGAAATGTTTTCGTCCAGGTCTCATCAGTGTATAATTTTATAGTCTCCCTGGCTGACTTTGTTTTACATATATAATATAGAAATATTTTTAAAAAATTCAAACAATATATGAAAAAAACTGCCTACTTTCACCAAGTAAATGCATAACCAAGTTTTTCACCTTTGTAATTTTCATTTACCGGCTGATCTACCTTTTCATCGGTACCATAAACTTGACGATACTTCTGGAAATCTTCATACTTAACCTTTACAATAAGTCTCTTTCCCATACGGTTCTTTAGACCAAAAGCCGGACGAAGTACAAGACCTTCTGCCATCTTTGCATCAGGATTTTCAGCTACCTTAGAACGAAATCCCTTACGGACAAAATCAATGGCTTCATCAAGAGTGAAATTACCAATGAACGGAACGATAGGTGCACCAAGCTTAGTTGCAATTTCATCACGAGCAGTAGTAAGAAGATAGATGTCATTTACCTTAACATCAAATACAATAAACTCATTACCACCTTTGATATACCATCCACCTGACTGAATACCTTCGCCATATCCTTCACCATAAATGGTATAGATATTTGGAATCTGTTCATATGTTTCCCACTTATGTTCTGCCCACTCTTCTACGGGAATATAATCCTTAAGTCCAAGAGATGCAAGTACCTTCTCATTAGGGTATTTCTCCTGCATATTTTTAAGTAAGTTCTTAGGAATCTGCGCATTATCTGTCTTACCAGCAATACGAACATTGAATTTAACACCAATAATTTTTGTTGCATCAGGATCAATTGAATTATGATTATATCCTTCAACTGCTTCCTTAGTGACCTCAATCCTTATATTTGTTCCGTCTACCTTTTCCTCTCCTCGCCATTGTAGACCACGAAGATAATTAAACTCAGGTTCAACAAAAGGCTCATAAGGCATAATTACATTCTTTGCATCACGCATAAAGATTGTGTTAATCTTCTGATAAGTGTTTTCTGATCTTTTCTGTTTTCCCATAATTTTTAATATTTAATGTTTTTACTACTGAAATTTTGCGGGAATTAGCCCAGTGGTAAAACATATATTATTTAATTTAAATTATAAATAGAAACTAATCAAATAAATTTCAATAAATAAATAGTTTTTCTAATTTTAATAATTCTACTCTTGATGGTTTATGATCTAACTTATATTTTTGTATCATTAATATATCTAAATTATTATCAGATACTTTATATTTGTTTCTTAGATATTTTCTAATTCTAAATTGTTTTGTCATATTTCTTCAATTTTTAATCTTACTGTCATAGCTCTTCTATCACCATTATGCCATAAATAAGTTTTAAAATCATCATCTAATTGATCATAATTCCAAAATCTTATTGTATCTGGTCCATATGGAAAACACATAAAATATACTTTAATATTTGCATATATTAAAGAAATATCTAATTCATTTTTTTCAAACCCAGTAATATGTCCAAAATAATCTAATGAATTTGTATTATAAGTTGAATTATATTTCATAAGATCATCCACAATAACATCTTCTTCAATAATTGTTGTTTTCACTTTGATAACATCTTCTGGTTTTCTTCCCCACATATATGCATGTTCTTTAAGTATACCAAAGCTATCATATACAAATTCTTTTTTATCTTCACAATAATGTTTTGCACAAGTTATTTCAAATGTTGTACCTACTTTATAATCATTTATTTTCATCTTAACTATATATATGTATCATAATAAGTGCAAAACCACATACTATTAATATTATGCTTGGTATTATAAAGAATATAATCAATGCAACGGCATTATCTAAAGGAATGCCATTATTTTTCTTATTAATTTTATATGTTTCATTAATACCAATGTAACCCCAAATTATACCAATACATGTCAATATAATTCCAACTATCAAATTTATACTCATTTCTTTCTATTTCAAGTTATTTATTATTTAATTTATATTTATTTTCATTTTTCCAAGGATAATGTTTTTCCATAATCTCTTTATAGTTGTCAACTTTTCCGTAACCTAATGATACCCAATATTTAAATTTTATGTTGTCATTTAGACTTAATATATTGTATGGTTTCACTCCATTAAGAATATCAATACATAGTTTCACTTCTCTATCTTGTATACCGAATGCCATATCTGTTTGAACAAAATTAAATAATTGTTCATTAAGCATATCGGATTCATCATCAATAATCACATAGTTGCCAACTTCTGGATTTCTTGTCAACCACGACTTGATATCACCTCCACGTGTATTTCCAAATTCATTATAAAATCTGCCTGACATATCATAGGTATATCGTGTGAAGAATTGTTTGATGACTCCCCGATATCCTTTCATCAATATTCCACTGAGCCAATTCTTAACACGTTCTTCACGAGATTCATTTTTCTTTCCATATCTTTGCCATGACGAAGATATAACTAACTTAGCACCAGTCTTATCACATATCTTTTTAACTCTTTTAATATGTTCAACACCAATCTTCCATTTAGTTGAATATGTAGTAATTACTCCATCAAAATCAAGAAATATTATTTTCATATCTTTGTTTCTATAATTTTACGTTTAAGCCATCCTTTATGAACATCTCCATTTACTTTAGGCTTAATTAATTCTATAAGTTCCCAACCTTCAGCCCCTAAAATATTTAAATGCTTTTCGGTAGCATAAACGGAATTATAAAATTCTTGGTATTTATATTCGAATTTATCTGTTCCTTTAATAACCATAGAGTTTATTATATTTATGTTTTTATGTTCACTACAGTCACACAATGAATCGTGAATGCAGTTTTTTAACTAAACTGAATAACTTCTGGTTCTGAGTCCCAATTCATTTTTGCCTTTTCCACAAGAGTACAAATTTGCGGATATATACTAGAGTTGACAAAGTAATGGTTTGATGTCCATATACCCAATTCTTTATTTCGAGTGGGTGCATTTAAAAACATATTTATAAATCCATTTTTATTAACAGCAAACCAAATTGTCAATACTTTATTTTTTTTATTTATTTCCCACATATATTTAAAATTCTAATTTTAGTTGTTTTGTATTTAAAAGTTTAGGCTTCATTTCAATAATATTTTCATCTCCTCTTGGCCAACCTATCAATAATGGAGACTTTGGATCATGTTTCTTGAAATTTTCATCACATTTGTCAAAGTCTGTAGAAGCATAACAATATTTGCATTTATGAAGACATGTATTATATTCACCAATGCAGGTATTAGGATAACATAAACATCCCCATGGTGCAGCATTTCCCTTTGATGCTTTAGGATATATTCCCATTAAATTCAATGCATGTTCATCAAGGCAACCAGTAATTTCTACTCCCTCTAAATCCTTAAATTGCAAACCACTACCACAAGTTTGAAGTTTCAATCCATATTTTTTAGTGATGTATAAAAACTTTTTAACAATAAGTAATTTTTCATTATATGACAATTCTTTCAATTCAGGCATATGTCTTTTAACTTTCTCATATAATGATACAAAGTTTATCACAACCCTATCTGTATAATTATATAATTCTTTACATATATCTGTAAATTGGTTTATATGGCTTATAATCCCATAATCATTTGTCAACAATATTGGATCATATCTCCAAATTACCTTTTCTTTTCCATACCTCATTGAAAGTTCTTTAAAAGTATATATAGATTGAGCTAAACTTGGTACATTTGATTCAATCTCTTTTCCATATCCTGTAATAGTATAATGAAATATACTTGGAAATTTATCAGTTATATTCTTTAGATCATGAAGAATTGGAAGATAATCTTTTGAACACCACATAATTCCTTCTATGTGTTGTTTGTCAAGAATTATTTTATGAATAGTTGAAGGATATGCTGGATTTCTAAAATAAACATATCCTTCATTAAATCTATTTACTAACCATTCTGAGTAAAATGCCGGTATATCTGTTCTAAAATCAATACTAAGTATCATATCAATAATGTCCTAAAACTTCTTTTTTTATTTTTCTATAACCTTCTTCAACAACACTTACTGGAGGAATTTCTTGATAATAATATGAATCCAAATAATCTCTAAATTGTTTATTTCTTCTTTCTAATTCCATTCCCTTTTTAATATCATCTTCACTATGAATTACATAATAAGATTTTACAATTTTTGTCCATATGAAAATTCCAAGTAAAAATGTTAAGATGTATATTATATATAAAAGTATCATATTATTCTTCGTTATATTTCTTCAATTCCCTCATTAAAGTACTACTCATAAAACTTAATTCAGGCTTTGACGGTATTAAGATAGTTTCTACCCCAAACTTAGTTCTATTAAATGATGCTTGTTCTAATTCATTTTGAAAATCAACAAAATTACGTACACCCTTAATAATACAAGCCCCATATTCTTTGGCTATTCTACCAGTCATTTTTCTACTACCAATAATTGAAAGCTCACCACCATCAAGTTTATGTGCATAAATTTTACGAATATTATCACATCGTTCCTTAAGATTCTCAATAGGTCCTTTATTTGGATTTTGAGCTATAACAATTATAACTTCATCAAATAACTTTAAAGCTAAATCAATAACTTGTTGATGACCTTCATGTATAGGATTAAATGATCCAGGATATATTACAATTTTTTTCATAATTAATAATCTTTAAGTTTCTTTATTTCTTCCCATTTTGGATCATCCCATTTTATTTTTTCTTTAAGTGCCTTTCGCATAGCAATAACATAAGGATGCATTTCAAATGGTATGTCAAGTATTACTGATGGATATAAGAAACAAAATGATGGCTTTTTGCTAAAATGTACAGCATTCTCAAGAAATATTCCTTGCTCTTCTATTAAACATCCTCTACAAGGCATCTCATTATATGTATAAAGAATATCTTCTATTGGAGTTTCTTCTGTTATTTCAAAACTTTTTTCAATAAATACTGGTTTACGACCATCTTTTGTAAAATGATCAATTAATGCATGTGAATATCTTGTCATATTATCTATTTTCAACAAATATTACTTTACCCTCCAATGCACCATATAGTGAATTTTCCTTAAATACCTTTGTCTTAGGCACATAATCAGAATCCATAGGTTCTACTAAATACCACAAATTATCTTCCTTCCAAGTAGCTTCCACAAGTTTTTCACCTGGTTCCAAATCAATAGTTGTTGTACCACCAAAATTACGTGTAATTGTCTGTTCACAAGATGTTAGACACAAAACAGTAAATAAAATAACTAAAATTCTTTTCATATTAAATTTATTTATATTTAAAATACAAATATAATATAGAAAAAATCCACGAAAATTCAATTTTTCATGGATTTTATTTCTTCATTAACCATATTTAAAGCTTTCTCCCAAATCTCCGAATAAAATATGTCTTCATCAATTTCTTTTTGAATTTTATATTTAATTCTTGATATAGTATGATCTAATAATTTTTTGAACTTACAATCTTCTTCTAATGAATTATTTATCTTTGATTTTAATTCAGATACTTCAGATCTTAATTTATCCATTTCATTTGGGGCATTTCCATCAACACAACAATTAAATTTACTTATATTTTCTATTCTTCCACTTACACCAATATTTACATTTATTCCTAAATCACCATATTTATGTGGAAATTCATAATCCATATTATCACTCATTTCTTGTGAAATATCTACTTTTAAACCACAATTTTCTGCAGCATGTAATAGATTTCCTACATTACTATCATTATAATATTGATTAATATAATTATCATATTCATTAAAAAATTTTTTATCATTTGTAGTTAATTCAGCCATTATTTATTTTCGCGAATATATTTTTATATCTTCTATCATTTTTTCTCATATGTTGTTGATGAATAATGAGTTGGATCCATTCCATTTTCTTCACAATATTTTATCATTTCTTTATAAATTTCTCCATCAATATCCAATATACCTCCTTGCCACCATGATTGAATATCCATACTAAACCATCCACCATATTTAGTTCTTGCAAACCAAAGATTATTATCATCATAAGCTGGACAAGAAGCTTCTACAAAATAATCAGTTTCTTCATCAAATACCCAATCACATTCTTTAACTTCATCTTTCCAAATATCTTCTAAAGACATATCAATGAAAACATTTTCAAATTTACCATTTTCATCAAGAATTTCTTCTCCTCTTGGAGTATTTAAAATTATATCTTTAGCTTTTGCAAATGGGATTATTCTTTCTATTCTACATATATAATGCCTACCAGCCCCACATTTTCCATCATCCCAAAAATGATAGAATTTACCTACCAATGGAACTGTTTTTAATTTATTTTTCATAATAATTGTAATATAGATTTATTCTAATTCATATTTTACCATTTCTATTTGAAGTTTGATATCTTCTTCAGAACAACCTTCTTCTCTTAAACAATCTTCATATTCTTCTAAGATTACGCTTTTAGTAATTGGATCTAATTCTGACCAATTTTCTGGAAATTCAAATATCATAATTTAATTTATAACTATATAATTACGATGTTTACAAATAGGGCATTCTATATATTTATCCATTTTATCATAATTTGTTGGTGAATATTTAACGTCAGAATCAAGATATTCTAATATTGATTGACAATTTTCACATATTAATCTTTTGCCATGATGTTCTTCAATTACTTTCATTTTCTAATTTATTTTTAATTTTTAATAATAAGTTATCATCGCCTAACAAATCAGCTATAGAATTACTCATAGATTCTGGTTTAAATGTTCCACCATTATCTATGTATTCATCACCTGTATTTTCCTCAGTTAATGACCATTTTTGTGATGAATAATCTCCTTCATACCCGAAATCACCTGGAAATATTACAGGTTCTTTATTTGGACGTTTATAAATTATACCCTTTTCTTTTTTAGGAAGAGGATCATTCCAATCTACATATACAACTCTTACTTTTCTTTTTATATATGTATCAGTTGCTTCATCATAAAATTCTCTTATTTCAGTAACACCTGGTCTTTCTTTCTTAGGAGGCTCAACATAGTCTAATGCATTTTTTCTATCACCCCATCTAAATTGAATCCAACCTTCATATTCTCCTCTTTCATCCCATTCATAGTCTTGTGGAATTTCATCTTCACCTCTAAAGAACATATCATAATCAATTAAATCTGGTTTTGCTGTAAGTTTATATCCAAATATCCTTAAACCATTAGTAATTTTTATGAACTTTTGGTTAATCATATCAATTACCACGTAACCCCAAAAATATCCACCATTCGAAAAATCCCATTTATAATTATCTTTAACATACCATTTACGTTTTGATGAATATCTACTTTGTATTTCTTTATAAATCTTTACTGGTTTAGGTGTATCATTATATAATTTATTTATAAGTTTTGCTTCTTCTAAAGCCTCATCAAGTGTATCGAATTCAGTACATGAAAATGACTTAGTTGTATTGTCTTCATACCAAGAAGAAAATAATACAACATATTTTTTAGGTCTATCTATATTATACTTTGCTTTAGCATAAGCCCAAAATGTTAAATGACCTTTGTAATGATGAAGGCGATATGTTTTATCTTTTTCGAATATCATCTGTAAATATTTATATTTATATTATCGTTATTTTCTACAACTTTAGTTTCAATTTGTTCACTATCTTTTTCATTTTCTAAAATTGTGAAAAAGTCATTAAAATCACAATCTGGATATGTTACATAACAATTGTTTTCATTTCTTTTATATATAACACAATATTGGAGGATTCTTCTTTTACATTCATCTTGCCAATCACATGATTTGCATTGCCAATCACATATTAATTCTGTTGGTGGTTCTGGCAATTCAAAACAATCATACACCATTCCTTCTTTAAATGGTTTATCACTATTGATACATTTACATTTTTTTAATATTAAAGTTATATACTTATACATAATTAAATTATTATATGACGTATTTGTTCTACATATTTAAATTGATTTGAATATCTTTGTCTTAGATACTCAATCAATTCAATTTCATTAATCCAATTAAAAAGAGTACCTTCAAGATATTTATTGTCTTGCACTAATGGAGTATTATTAAAATCATCTTCCATCATATCCATTAGCTCATATACTTCTTTTCCTTTAAATTTTTCAAAATAAGGTATAAAATCAATTTGTTCTAATACATTATAATTTTCCCATTCACCTCTTTCCATATCACCAACCAATTATATCAAAAGTCCCACATTTACCACCATGACCTTCCCAAATTTTAAACCCTTTATTTTTAAGAAATTTCTTTTCTATAGTTGTTAATCTACCAAATCCTGTGTCATTAAGCGGTAAAGATCTAAAATTATATTTTAATTTCATTCTTTCTCTAATTAGTTCATCTAATTTTTGAATTCTTGATTCAAATTTTGATAATCTAATTTTTCTTTGATCATATCCTTGATATTCTCTACATTCTTGTGCACTAATCATATTAAAATATTTTATTACATTTTTTCTCCAATGTAAATACAACCTATAACTTCATATATGTCTTCAACTGTTACATCAATTGGGGCTCTTTCATCACCTCTAAGCCCATATTTAATGATTGACAAACAATCATCTTTATTTAATGAATCTAAATATTCTTGTTTAGTCATATTATTATTTTATTTTTATTTTATTTTATTTCATTATATTACTAATGTTGGGCCTCCATTTGTAATATCGGAATCCCAAATTCTAGCTTTATAAAAATATTCATATTTATTTCTACAATTAGAGTCCATTCCAATAATTCCTGTAAAATAGATTTTTTTATCTTTATCTTTAACAGTTTTTAATAATTCAATTAATTCATTTGTTGTCATTTTCTTTTCTTTTTCTAAATGATTCTTTTAAGTCAAATCCATGTGAAAGTATCTTAATATCGTTATAGTTAATTGATGGACCATTTTCATCACCAAATAAATCTTTTAAAACTTCTTTTCGAACCTCTTCAACCCATTTCATATCTTCTGAGTATTTAGCTTCCTGCGAACCATTAAACCCATAGATTGAAGGTCGTATTTGATATTTTATTTTTTCATCTTCACATATTGTAAAAAACTTAATTACTTCTTTGTATAAATCAGTAATAAAATGATCTTCAATTCCTTTATATCCAGGAAGTATATCCCATGGTCGAGTTTCTTTATTAATTGATATATCTCCACATTTTATTGGATATTGCATTTCGTATCTTTTATCACTAAACTTAAAAACTAATTTTTTGAATGTTGCACCACTATTATGATAAATAACTTTTTGTTTCTTTGCTTCATGATGAATTGTTTCATAATAATAAAAACCTAACTTGGATTTTCTTGTAATCGTTTCATCCCAAGCAGGTGTACCTTTTATTACTTCAACATTATCTTCTTTTTTCTTTAAACTTTGTATAACATCATTTATAACTAAAGTATTTAAATCTTTATGATTAAATATTTTAGTCATATCAATAAAATCTGTACGTTCTATCTTAATACCATTTCTACTATATAATATTGTATTCTTTTCTTTTCTACTCATAATTATTGCATATCATAAAATGGACATAAACCAGGTTCATCATAATGATCACATGTTCTTGTGCATGCTTTACAATGTTGTAATGGTTTTATATGTTTTTTAGTTTCGATATTATATTTTGGTGGATTTCTCCAACTTTTAACATATCTTGCCCAATATGGTTCATTTTTATTTGGTCTCATTTTTATTTTCAATATTTAATAATCGATTAACTTCATCAATATCCAATAAATATAATCTACAAATATTATTCATATTATGTATGCATATTGGACATCTATCCATATGTTCTGGAAAGTTAGGACATAAAATTGGTGGTTCCATAATTATCCGAAATGTACATAAAAATTATTATCTCCTATATTACCATAAAAATCTCTTAACTTCTTTTCAAGTTTAGGTGTTAATTTATCTTCATCAACCCATTTATCAACATCTTCATCATAATAACCTAAATGATGAGATTTATTCACTTCTTCAATAAGACTATCTACGGTGCAAAATTCATATTCAGAATCTCTTTGATTTCTCCACCATTCACCTCTAAGATTTACATATATATCTCCTTGACGTTTAATAACATAAAAATCACGATTATATCCAGCATTATATTTAGGATCTCCTTCTTTAGTATTTTCTAACATCTCTCTAAATGCCATCTTACCATCAAGAACCATTTGATAGTATTCAATTTTCTTCTCACATATATCGATTTTTTTCTTTAAATCTTGAGTGAGATATTCTTCCGATAATCGTTCTGGAGAAACACCACATTCATTAACAAAATAATTATAATTTTCTTTATGCATATTAAGCCAATCATTCAACTCATCTTCCCAACCATTTTCTTTATAATTTTTATAATAAATACCACCACAATTTTTAATAGCATAATTTAATATACTTGCTAATTGTTGTTTTGAAAGATATTCTGGTTTAATAAATGTCCAAGTCCAAGTACTCATATTATTCTGGTTTATTAATTATTTTTATTTTAGCCCATTTAGGAATATATATAATTTTTTTATGTTTTTTATGTTTGTATAACACAGATTTTGGCAACCAAAATTGTAAACCTTTCATTTGCCAATCATAAACATTTATCCATTCTTCTTCAAATTCAAAAAGTATTGCCCTTTCTGTTATTGCTCTAATAATTACAGTTTTGTTTAATTTACAATTCAACACAATACCTTTTCTCATTAACCATACATCATCTATAACAAGTGATGTCAATGGCATTTTTATATAATCAAAGTTTTTCTCAAGTGGAAAATTAGATGAATTTTCTTTAGAATGAATAACCTGTTCATCAACCCAATTATCATCTAAATATGGGTTATCTAAATCTTTAAAATAGTTATCGATCAAACCATCATTTACAAAATCTGCATAATCACTCATATTTCAAAAGATCATTTAATTTTACTGTTATATATTTATCATCACTCCAATAATCTAACCATTTATCTTCATATACTGCATATGAGATTTCAATAGTATCATTATCTAATATAACCCAACCAAATTCACCTTTATTAGTTTTGCCAACATTATCACTATTACCCGCTTCTCCAGCAAACCCAATAGTATTTTCTACATATTTTGATACAAGTTCAGATATCAAATTACTAATATGATGTAATTCATCTTGTGTTTTATTATATTGTTCAAATATATTCATAACTTATTTTTTAATTAAAACGTTAAAAATTAAATAATCTTGATGTACTATCTTCAATAACAAATTGCATTCATCAATACAACCTTGATAGTTTGCTGCGTTTTTAATCTTTTGTTCGTCTCTACATTCTCTCACAGTATTTTTAAGCCAATCTAATATATCATGTATATTAAACTTATTTTCTTGAGTTTGAAGAAAAAATTCAAAATCATCATTAATTGCTACTCTTCCACCAAAATACGATATATCATAATCATTATCAGACAAATCTGCCATAAGTTGCCAATGATTACGTTCAGCAAAATTATATGTTCTTAATATTTCTAATGTTCTATTTGTTTCCATCTTATAAATTTTCTAACTGTTCATAATCCGGCATTTCCATATAATAATCAATATTATCTAAATAATATTCTCTATCATTTTTATTATCATAAAAACATTGATTATCTTCTTCCCATCTTCCTTCACCAATTATATTACCATATTTACCATATTTTGCAATAAGATAATAGTAACTACCATCAATTGGAATTTCTGTTTTTTTATGAAATAATTTCTCCATAATAAAGTATCTTTTTATTTAATATAGTTTTAATATTTTATTGTTTTAATCCATTCATTAATTTCCTTATATTGTATTTCAGAAGGTTTACTAAGTTCATATAGTAATATAAAAGGAAATAATAAAAATGCAACAATAATTACTATTGGCCAAAATAAAATATATAAAGCCCTAATTGATTGTTGTTTCAAAGAACTAGGACAAATCCAATAACCAAATAATATGTATAAAGAAAATAACAATATACAACAAATAATTGCAAAAATAAGTTCTCCAAAATTACTAATGCCCATCCAATAAGGGAAAATAGAATAATCCATATTAATTCAATTTAATGTTTACAAAATGTTCAATATTATTTATTATAATTCTTCCTTGATATATATTATGTTCCTTTTTGCAATAAATACAAGAATATGTTGAATCTTCAAAACCAACATTTTTTCTTGTAGGATAAATCGTATAATCATATATTTTGCAATTACGATTTACATAATAAATTTGTGAACAATTAGGATATACAAATTCACCAACCAATTGACAAGATTTGGCATTTTTAAATAATTCCTTATCATAATACCAGAAATATTCAGATGGGTTGGGTCTATTACCATAATATTCATCATATTCATTTAAATCCACATTCTTATAACATGAACATAATAGTAATGATATAAATATAAACAATAATTTTCTCATTTTATTATAAATTTATCTTCCAAATATTTTATGTATCATCAAGTCATCCATTTGACGAACCTTATATGTTGAATGTGGTTCTGTGTGAATAAGTCTTCCCATACAATTCGCTTCTGTATAAAACTTACCTCCATAGAATTTATCTGCATAATCACAAATCATCTTAATCTGAATATCTGTTGGGTTATATGCATATGGATAATCAGGTGTAGGTTCTTCATTACGATAACCAATAAATGAACCATAACAATCATCATGATGAATCTTTATCCAACCATGTTTTTCAAGCCAATATTCCGGAGAATTATCTGCACTCCATTCAGATACTTTATCCTTATCCATTTGAACGGCATAAACACCATTTCCTTTAAAAATTTGTTCGGCTAATCTTAGATGAATCATTGATGATGTTTCACCATTTGCCCCATAGAACTCACCAAGTGGAGAAAGCCAACCAGCATCATAACCATCCATAATATCACGTTTAATAATATTATTTATGATAAATTCTTTACCATAACGTGTTCTTAAAATATTATCATAAAGAGTTTCCTTATATTCTGCAAGACCTTCATTACAAAGAGGATGATAATAACCTTCACCCGTATCACAAAAATCTACAAGTGTTGACATAATATTTTCAATAGTTGCTTCAATAAATGGTAACTTCTTAATAAAATCATGTTCAACAAGGAATAAATATGTATTTTCAAAATTAGCATATTCCTTATATAGCATTCGTATAAGCTTATTATAATGAACTGTCAAATAAAGAACAATTTCCCATTTTGTTGGTATATCATATTCATATCCATCAGGATCTTCAAGATATCTTTCTACTCGTCCTTCAAGTCTTGTCCATACTGACCATGGATTAGAATTTCCCTTATCACAAATTTTACATTCAGGATGACCACAAATACGAGCGGCAATATTAGCTTTACCACTCATAACTTTCATCTCTTCATCAGTATAATATCTTTTCATCATTTCAAGCATATTATAATTACGAATATTACCATTATAATATGCATGAAATATGTTTTCAGTTTTATTTATATTAAGTAACAATTCATTGAGATTACGATTACGCTCATTAATGATGAATTCCCAATCCAAAATATTATGAGCATTATTTTCAAGTTCTACATTATCATCTGACAAATGAATACCCATACCATCTTCATCAGTAAGAACTACTAACTGATTCTTCAATACCTTAATAGTTAGTTCATCGGTAAAACCCTGAAATGCTTCTTTATAAACATTTGCACCATACTCAACATTTCCCTTAGAAATATTTGTCTGAGCAATGTCAAGTAACTGTTCACCAATTAATGGTCCTATATGAAAAGTTAAAGTTTCAGTCATAATTATTTTGAATTAAAAATTTTCAAATTTCATATTATAAACACCAAATGGATTTTCTACTTTTAGATTTAATGTTTCAATAAGCTTATCTATATCCATTCCGGGTTTTACTTTAATCTTAACACTCAATCTAATTTCTTCAAATTCTCTTTCGAGCTTCCCAGTATCTTCATTCCAAATAAGATGATTCTTCTTAAGGTCTTCGATGAACTGATTTTTCTCATCTTCATCTGCTATAGTAAATTCAGAAATATCGAATTTCCATGGTCGAATCTGAGGATTATGAAAATCATTACAATAAATAAAATATTCACCAACTATATAAAAGTAAGGTTTACCCTCATATATTTCTTTAAAACAAGTACCAACCGGAAAATTAATATATTCGTTGTTCATATTTTTATATTTTAATTAGACTTCCATTCAAGCTTTTTAAGGTTACCAATTCTCTCTGAATAAAAATCACCCATAACAAAATTTTTATGATATATTCTATGCTTATCAATTGTATTATTCATATGCAAAACCTGATTTCTCAAATTTTCAGATGTTACAATATCATCTTTATCAACATACTCAACTTGATTTTTCAAATTATAATATTTAGATTCAATATATTCAAAATCATTTTCAAGTGTTATTCCTACTATAATTACAACTATAGAACCAATAACACCTGTAACCGAACAAAATATACCAAATATTACTTGACCAATTAAATCATACTTATCACCAATTATCCAAAACAAACCTCCCAAAAATAAAAGACAAATAAAAATAATTCCAAGTACCATAATTATAAAATTTTAAGTTGTTAATTATTATATATCTTTAGGTTCATTCATTGAAACTTCCTGAATTTTCCATTCTAAATCATGACCTGTTGACATATCATAACTCATACGTTTGTTAAGATTATTCAATGCCTTTTTTACACCTTTACTGTTTGGTGTATAAAATGATGTGTAAAACTTTGCAAACCATATACATTTTGTTATTTCTGGAAATGTAAGTCCACCTGAATAATAACTAATTTCACCAGTTACTTTATCAGTTGCTGTAAGAATGTAAGCTTTACAAATTGTGTCCATATTATAATATTTTGATTTTACATATATAATATAGAAACAAATTGCAAAAATTCAAATATTATATAAAAAATATTTAATTTTTATTCTTCATTAAAATATTTTCTATTTCGTTCTTTCCAATTATCTAGTCGATGATTTTCTCTAAGCCATTGCATAATTGCCAGACAATCATCTTCAATTAGGATATAATTATTAAGTTGTTGCCACCAATCAGATATACTCATATTAGATGAATCAAAAAATCTGCTATCAAGTTCAAAATCCAAATCATCTTCTATCCAATCCCCAATTTCATCGGCTAATTCTTGTTTTTCGTAATCAGGAGCCCAAAGTTCCCATCTATCTGATTTAGTTGACCAAACAGGAATTGATATATCTTTCTTTTGTTTATTAATCATATCCCAATTGACTTCAACTTGAGATGGATTCCCAAATCTATTACTAACGCGCATTACAACATCCTTAAGATTATTTTTCTCAATTATATTATATGCACTATCAAAATCATAAAAATTATTATCGTATCTTTTGTAATATTTCATAATTAATTTAAATCATTATAATGGTTTAACAATAGATGTAAATTCATAAGGACTAGATGTCCCAAAATAACAAAATTCTTTTCCAGTTTTTCCATTCACAAAAAGACTAGCACCAGACCAAAATTCATTATCTGATTTTTCATATTGTCCCTTATAAATATAAATACCTTGATTAACTCCATAAGATACTCGATATTTATTTCCATAAATGAGATGAAGTTCTGTATGACCTTTGATAATTCTTTCTGATAGATTCATATTAAAAACAACCTTTAAAATTATCGTAAACAAATTTTTTAGCATCCAAATAAAGGTTAACTCTTTCGAGTACATAAGATGGATTATCCAAATCTTTAACAGAAAGAAGATTAAAATCTATCATTGTTTTAATAATATCTATAAGTTTCTGTTCTGGTGTCATAATAATTAATTATTTGTTTTTATATATCAAATATAGAATAATATATAAAAAATTCAAATATTATTTAATTTATTTCATTAGATATTCTGATTATTATTAAATAAAACAGAATATAAAATGGGAAAATATTTAAAAGTTTTTGATTTAACATCAGAATATGAGGCTTATGTAAATGGTCCTGATTTGATATTACCTAATGTATCTAACTGTAAAGATAACAAGAATAAGGTTTATTATCACCCAAGTAATGGTAATGTTACACCAGGAGGTGGTGGATCTGAAGAACCACAAGTTGATGGATTACAAGGAGCTAAGATATTATGTAAATATAACGTTAGTGATACTAGCAATCCAATACAGTTATATTATCAAAGTTCTGGTTCTGGTTCTGGTTCAGGTTCAGGAGAAGCTGGGCCTATGTTTAGTTTAATGGAAGTAGATGGAGTTGAACAAGAAGTTACAAATTCATATACATTTGATACAGCTGGAGAACACACTGTTTTATTTACATTATCAGAAGGTGTAACATCAATTGGTAATGGTGCATTCGGTGAGTGTTATAATCTTAGAAATGTAACAATAGGTAACTTGGTGACATCAATTGGTGATCATGCATTCTATAATTGTTCCGGACTTACAAACATAACAATACCTGATTCAGTAACATCAATAGGTAATTATGCATTCAAGGATTGTACCAGAATTACAAACATAACAATACCTGATTCAGTAACATCAATAGGTTATCATGCATTCTATAATTGTTCCGGACTTACAAACATAACAATACCTGATTCAGTAACATCAATTGGTGATAGTGCATTTGCCTATTGTACTGGAATTACAAGTGTAACTATACCTGATTCTGTAACATCAATTGGTGAAAGTGCATTCAATGGTTGTTCTGAACTTACAAATATAACTATACCTGATTCAGTAACATCAATTGGTGAAGCTGCATTCTATAATTGTTCTGGACTTACAAGTATAACAATAGGTAACTCAGTAACATCAATTTATAGTAGGGCATTTAGTTATTGTTCTATACTCGCAAGTATAACATGTAATGCAACAACAGCTCCAACTATACAAAATGATACATTCTGGGAGACCAAAAGAAGTGGTACATTAACGGTACCGGTAGGTTCTACAGGATATGATACCTGGATGAGTACAGATGATTTTTACTTAGGTAAGTATAATTGGACAAAAGTTGAACAATAAATTATATATAAAGAGCTTCTAAGAAGCTCTTTTTTATTTTTATATAAAGATTAATTTATATCTATGACAAGTTGTATTTTAACAGTTATAAAAAATGAGCATGAATATCTTGATGAATGGATTCAATATCATCTTAATTTAGGTATAGATCACATATTTATTTTTGAAGATATTGATAGTGATTCTCATAAAGATATATGTGAAAAATATGATAACGTTATATTAAGTTCAATATCTTTAATATTAAACGATGAAGAATTAAATAAAGTTAAACAAATAAAATCTAGAAAAATAAGTAATCATAATGAAAATCCTCAGTATGTATATATTAAAAAGGGTTTGACATATTTAAAAAGTTTAAATAAATATGATTGGTGTTTTGTAATAGATAATGATGAATTTATAACTTTAGAAAAAGAAAATGATAGTTTAGAAAGTATTATATCTTTATTTAGTGGTTATGATGCATTTATATTACAATGGAAATGTTATGGAGCAAATGGATTAATTCATAAACCAGATTATAGTAATAAAGGTATTATAGAAACATACACTAAAGAAATAACTGGACATATTCCTACAGCAACCCCTCAATCTCTTACAAAAACTTGTTATAATTTAAATACATATCAAGAAAGTTATTTTTTATATACACATCAACCAAGTAAATATTGTAATTTTTGTAGAACTAATTTTTCAAAAGATAGAAATACACCTGTATATGATAAGATATTTATAAGACATTACATAACAAAATCTTGGGAAGAATATATTTGGAAGATGAAAACCCGTGGATATTTCTTTGGTAAATTAAGAACTCATGATGCATTTTTTAAGATTAATCCTGATATGAATTATTTAAAAAATGATCTCATGAAAGAATTAGAACAAGAAACATTAGTAATTTTGCCTTATAAACAAAGTGGATCTCAAGGAAGAGAGTTAGAATTGACATTATTACTTTGGAGAAAATTTTGTAAGTTTAGGTATCATTTTGTTATTGTAGGAACATTTAACAAAAAATTAAAGAATGATTTTCCTTGGGTAGAATTTATTAGTTGTCCTCAATTAGAAAAAAAGGATGGGCAATTCAACCAACACTTAGATGTTCAAAATTGTATGGAAATTATTATAAAGAAATATTATAATTTATATACAGGATTTATATGGATGGTTGATGATAATTACCCAATAAAGCCTTTTAATTTATCGGATATATTACAAATACATTATCATTCTAAAGAATTTATTGGTAATGAAAAATCACCAACGTCTTATTGGTCTCATGATAAATGGAAGACAAGACAATTATTAGATAAATATAATTTGCCTCATTATAATTATACTACACATTATCCTTGTTATTTTGGTTTTGAAAAGATAAAATATATATGGGATAGGTTTAATATGCGAAATGAAAGTTATGTATTAGAAGATATCTATTTTAATTATTTCAAGCATGAAGAACCTATAAAAGATGATGAAATTCGTTTAGGTATTTGGAATAATAAAATATATGAAGAAGAGTTTCAAAAAGCTTTAAATAACCCAAATATTAAATTTTGTTGTAATAGTGTAGAAGGTTGGTCTAAAAAATTGGAAAATAGTTTAGAATTATTATTAACACAAGGGTGAACAAACGTTCACCCTTTTAAACAGTAAATGTGAAATAAGGTTCATAAGTTTCCCAATACATTGGTCTGTCATAATTAACCACCCATCCTTCTTTTTCATATATTGATTCTATATCCAACCAATTATTATCGAATAGTGTTTCTTTAGTAACTCCACTAGGAGCATATTCCAAAATATGTTCAATTAGAGAATTTTGGCCAAATTTAGAACACTTTTTAATTTCATTCCAATGTTCACTAATACAATCATTAGCCCCTTGTATTACCCAATCTGGAATTATTGGTTTTATGTCAGATGGTTTTATAGGTTTTATCTTCATAAATTAATATCTTTAAATTCAACTTTTTAATCTAAATCAATTTTTTCAACTATAGAAATTTCACACTTACCAACTTTATTACGATTTTCATGATATTTATAAATGAAATTTTCGGCCTTTTTAATATCATCAAAACCTAATGAACTGTCAGTAACAAATCCACTATCATACATTTCATAAGATTTTAATTCTTCCCACCAAAACCAAACCTTAACATAACATTTAAATGTCGATTGTTCAACTATTTCACCATATCTATTTATAGCGTAAAATATTTTCTTTTCTATCTTATAATGTTTCATAATTATATTTCTTAAATTGATTATAATTAAAAGTCACAAAATTTCTTTTTAAAAGATATTCATATACTTGTTTTGCTTTAATGTTATAATTTTTTCTTCCTATTTTAATTATTTGCATAAATTCATATTCCATTGACCATTTACATAATTTAAATCTGCAATACCAAATAGAATCATGATTTTCGTAATCATTCTTGGTTATAGATGCCATAACATTATTCATAATATCAATAGAATGTCTCCACCTTTTAATCCAAATATTTATAAGAATATCTTTTTTAAGTTTTTTATTTGCTATTCTTTGATTCATATTATTTATCATTTATAGGTGAAAGTAATTCTCTAATTATATCAAAAGCATCAAAAGGACCTAAACTTCCATAAATCTCTTTGATATGGTTTGGGTTTTCCTTTGAAACAACAGTAATTTGAAAATCAGTATAAGGATATTTAAGAATTATTACCGATATTGTATTACCGTCTATCTTGTTGTAATATGAATAATATCCATTATCAAATATTTTCTGAAGTTTTTTCAATGTAATCATTCTTCTGTTATTTCTTCAACTTTGAAAAATTTAATATAATCAATACCATCGCATCCATGTGGAGTAAAACGTAAATAAAATTCTTTAATAAGATTAACGTCTTCAACCTTGTAACCAAAATTCTCCTCCATATCTGTACAAATTAGATATGTATCAAGAACATATTTTTCACCATCCCATTTATCAGGGAGTCCACGTTCTTTACCAAACCAATTCCAAGTTTTATTACCAGAATTCTTATTTATAAAAGACGCCAAATTAGAAAACTTAATCAAATCATTAAGAGTAATTTCCTCGGTAATAGTTGGTGAACCACCTTCCCAATTATGGGTCTTAATCTGAATTTGAAATTTTGTATTCATATTATATATTATTTGTTTTACATATTAAATATAGAAATAATTTTAAAAAATTCAAATATAATTTAATTTTCTAAAGAAATTAAATAATAAAAGATAGAATTCCAGAATTCTATCTTTTTAAATTCTTACCCTTTCGCTTACCAATTTCTTTTATCGTATTTTCCACAATTTCTTTATTTGTGGTTGGATAGTTATCTATCCAAATACCTAAAGGACTACCATACATTTCATTTTTCGAAAGCATGTTACCAGCGTATTTATCCCAATCACTTACAATATTTAAATCATCAAAATTGACAACATCATCAATTTCATGTTCAGCTGTCATTGAACAATTATACAGCTTATATTTAAGTACTTCCCTTAAATAAGCCTTTTTCATTGTTTCGGACTTTTTCTCATTAAGCTGACGAATCTCATCATCATTAAGATCTACTTCAACAAATCCTTCTACTTTGTATTTTACTATCATATTTTTTATTATTTTGGTAATTTCATCCACCATTTTATATGTGTTCTATCCATCCATGTAAAATGTCCATCACGAAAAGTATTTGTGCAAACTTCATGTTCATTACAATCCATCATTGTTATATAAACACCATCTTCTGTAGGATATTCATCTGGCTCAGGATTATAAGGATTTTCTACAGTTTTCTCCCAAGGAAGTGACTCAAGAAGTGTTTTCATTATTGGATAATGAAGACTATATTCATAATTATTATCCCCTTCAAATGTTTTATCTATACTGCCAAATCCAAACCCATTATTATCTAATTCAAATCCTGCAGCCTTTTTTAGAGTTTTATAAATTTCTTCTTTATTCATAATCACTTATTTTCAAATGGATTCTTAAGTTTTGCTTCAAGCTCATCAATATGCTTTGAATTTTCATTAGCCTTATGAACAATTTCAATAAACTTAGCCATCAAAAGTTGAAGCCATTCCTTATTGTTAGAAATAGTAGCGAGCCCATTAAGATATAGAGGGCGAGTTTCATCATTAAACAAATCAAAAGATCCAAGTGTCCCACAGTTAAGATCAAATCTTGGAGACCTTTTACCAAATGAATATGCATCGAAATAAATCATAAAATTATGACCAAACACAAACTTGGCATCTTTATAAGGGTCATGATTAATAAGACCAATTGATATATTTCCAGACTTGTGACCAATTGAAAGACGGGCACCCCATTCACCAGGAACCATTTTATTAACTTCGGTTACAATCCAATCTTCAAATTCGTCATGTATCTTCTTGTAATCCTTTTGACAATTATCAATTTCAAGTTCGATATTTGCTTTATATGCATTGCCTTCAGGAGTATCATAATATGCCTCTCTCTTCAAACGAAGTTCCTTCTCATCAATTGCACGTTTTACAGATTCAATCTTTAACTCCAACTCGTTTACCTTGAACTCCTTAACAAGATACCACACCTGATTATAAGTCAAACCTGGATTAAAATCATCACCATCAAATTTCTTACGAAGTGCAAGATACTTATTAGCAAGCTTTTGTTTCTTTGTCATAATTTTAATATTATTTGTTTTACATAAATATAGAATAATATTAAAAAAATTCAAACAATATACATAAAAAAAGCTGGTTATGAAAACCAGCTTTTTAAAATAATTATTAGTATTTAAATTTAAGGCCATTCACCAAGTGGCATTTTAAATCCTTTTTCCTTTGGGAATGCAGGATTATTTCCTGAAACATCACCAGTAGTAGCATCTACAAATACAACCTCACGAACATTACCGAAAATGTATTGTGGATTTGTATCAACTGGGCCTACTTGTTTACGAAGTGTAACATAACAAGAATGAGGTTTTACAATATTAGCACACATAAGATTATTATATGCTTGTTTATAAGTAACCTTGATAGCTTCATCATTAAGAGGTTGATCTTCCACCCAAAATCCATCTGTTGAATCCTTTGCTACTGTACCATCAGCAAAGTGTTGAATCTTGTAAACTTTAACATCAAAACCATTACCTCTTTCAGTAACAACTTGGAAAACATTAACAAGTTCTTCAATTGAACCATCATTTTCTTCGTTTAAGAAATCTTTAAGTTTAATGCAAGTTTCAAACCAACGATAGTTGTCACCATGATTTAGGAACATTTCTTGACGATCTGTTGAAATAAGATTTTCAACATTTAATTCACCATTATTGGTTACATTAAATCCTTTTGAACTCTTACATTCAAACAACCCTTTAATGAAATTCCAAATTTTAATAAAAAACTTTTTCATTAGTATATTCATAATATATTTATTAAAAATAAAAATTAATAAAAATATATGAAAATACTGATGAAAAAATATTTTATTTAATTCAATATTATTTTTAAATAAATATTATTAAATTTATATGCTTTTCAAAAAACATAAAGAACATTTATATGATTCAAAGAATTTCGATAAGTATGATAATGTTTATGTTATTAAAGCAGATGAAAATAAAGTTGATCAATTTATTTATGATGTTCAAACAAATTTTGAATTATTACAACATAAATATGATAAATTAAATAGACAAATAATAATATATTTTTTAGATTATTCTAATATAATAATCACTATTAAATCATTTTATAAAATTATATTTGGACATTTTTATAATGCATTTAATGATTTTTTATTTAAAAAAACTACTAGCAGTAAAAAAGTAAATAATACAAATGTATATCGCTGTAACAATGAATTATTATTAAAAAATAAGGAAAATGATTTAATTAGTTCAAAATCATACGACGAAATATCTGAACATAATAATGAAATATTAGAACAAAAGGAATCTTTGGTATCAAACAAATTTATTAAACCTAATATTATGTTTGAAGATAATATAATTAACGTAGATTCATTAGAAACAGATGTTTTATTTGAATATGAAAACAATTGCATAAATATAAAAAATAAAAAAAATATATAAAAAAATAAATTATGAGTACATTAAATACAGATTTAACCAATTGGAGAAGTACCACTCAAAATCATGGTGGATTGGCAAAACAATTAAATATTAATGGTACATTATATGATATTCAAGATCCAGCAGTTGATCAATTAGCAACACTTGTTGATACTGTTATAAATAATCTTCAAACATCATTAACTAACGGTCTTATTGGTACATCAGAAGATACTGCAACTGATAATACAATTTATGGTGCCAAAGCTTATGCAAAAGATTTAGTTGATACATTAGCAGGTGAAGGTTGGACAGACGCAGCACAAAAAGTAAAAGATATTATAGACGAATTAGAAGGTTCTGAACAAGGTACTGCATGGGCCACATTAGTTGATAAACTTAAAGGTTTAACAAAGACTGATAATACTGAAGCATCTACTGTTGCTGAGTATGTACAAGATTATGTTGCAGCTAGAGAAGCCGTTATTAATAAAACCATTCAAGATAATGAATTAGTAACATCAACTGCATTAAATGATTTACAATCCACTAAAATGGATAAAGCAGATCTTACAACAGGATCTGTTAACAATTGGACAACATCTTTTGCAAACAATGTTGTATCACTTAATTCATCGGCAGTTAGTGTTTATGTACCTACAACAACACCAAACCCAGAACCATAATATTTAAAAAATAAATAATTTAATATAATTAAGAGAACTGATTAAAAATTAGTTCTCTTTTTTTATTTTTAATAAATATACTGTTAAGTTTAATTTAATTATAATATATGGGAAATATTGGAAATGTATCTGCGTTTAACATAAATGGTAATCAAATAACTGTTGAAGATGCAGCAGCAAGAGAAGTTGTAAATGAAATTATTAGTGCAATTGGTGCAAATAATTCAAATATTGCAGAACGTATTAATAATTTACATAAAAGATCATTTGATTATACTTTAGAAATAACAAGTAATGATGAATCAGAAATTGCAAGTATCCAAGATGGTATATATAAGCTTCACTATGTAACAGTAACTGGAAGTGGTGATAATGAAATAAGAACATTAAATAATTCGGCAATATTGATTCAAAAAGAAAATACTCAATATTTATATAAAGATGGTAAAATTTTAGGTAGAACAAAAACAAATAATTCATGGGGAGAATGGCAATCACAAGAAACTCCACATAAATTATCTTCTAATTACGAAACATCATCTGGAGAAAATGCTGAATTATTTTTAGAAGGTGAAGATACCTATGAAGAGGCATTTGGAAAAATAGAAAAGGCAGTTTTAGATAATGAAAAAAATACAACGCAATCATTAATTGAATTAAACTCAAAAATAAATAATGTTCCAATATATGATTCGTCTAATAAATTATCTGCAGATTTTATTGAAAATGGTGAAACAAATAAAGTAATTAATATTAAACCTAATTGGAATGCAGCAGCTGGTTCAGATTCAGAAATTTTGAACAAACCAACTTTATCTACAGTGGCTAAGTCTGGCTCTTATAATGATTTGAGTGATAAACCAACTATTGGAATATCAGATGATGTCGTTCAAGTGAATTGGGGTGGTTCATGGAGAATGCCAACAACTGCTGAGCTCCAAGCCCTTGGTAATGCTGTAAATACAACATGGACTGCTGATTATCAAGGTAGTGGTGTTGCTGGACTTGTATGTACAGATAAAACAGACAGTTCAAAGACATTGTTTTTTCCTGCTGCTGGCTACTGTCACAATGGCAGCGTCGACTTCGTAGGGAATGTAGGCTTCTATTGGTCGAGTTCGCTCTACACGGGCAGCCCACAGAGCGCTTTCAGTTTGAACTTCTACGGTGGAGGCGCTAACTGGGGCTACAACGACGGCCGTTGCAGCGGCTTCGCCGTGCGCGGAATATTAGACGGTCCATTTGCAAACGGACATGAGTATGTTGAAATTGGTGGTATTAAATGGGCAACAATGAATGTCGGTGCAAATAGTATTATTGATACTGGTCTTTATTTCCAATGGGGAGATACTCAAGGTTATACTACTGAGCAGGTAGGTAGTGGTGAAGGCCAGAAGTACTTTGGTTGGACGGATTATAAGTATGGTAATGGTACAAATAGTCCAGGAGCTGCTGGTATGACAAAGTATAATGCTACTGATGGTTTAACCATTCTTGAAACATCAGAACCAATTTCAAGCCTTCATAAAGTAGCTGTGAGTGGATCTTATAATGATTTGAGTGATAAACCAACTAGTATGTCAGCTTCTGATGTTTACAGTTGGGCTAAAACCGAAAGTAAACCAACTTATACTTGGAGTGAAATAATAAATAAACCTATAAATCAATCTTTACTTAATCAATTCTATTTAGGTTATGTAGCAGCCCATCCTGAAGATTGCTATTTTACTTACATTGCTTTGGGAAATGGAACTTGTCATCTAGCAAATTCTGATTATTGTTACTCAAAGGATTTGGGCTCAAATTGGGTTCATGTTACCTCCGCAGCTACAGAAATAAATGTAGCAAATGGAGACATCGTACTGTTTAAGGGAACAATCATGCCTCAAGCTTATGTTGGTATTGGACAATTTAAAAGTTCTGCATTCTATGAAGTAGCAGGTAATATAATGTCATTCTTATATGGGGATAGTTTTAGAAGGCAGACATCTTGGCCTTTTGAGATGCCAGATAATAGTGGATTTTTTGCTATGTTTATAGATGAAACAACTTTAAAAAGTGCAAAAAATCTTATTCTTCCTATTACAATGATATCTGAATATCATTATATAACAATGTTTCGTAATTGTACTTTATTAATTGAATCCCCTATAATTGGAGCGAATTCTATAAATAATGGAGGTGCTGCTAATATGTTTGATGGTTGTAGTAATTTAAGATATATAAACACTAAATTTAAAACATTAGCTTCAGCTTCAGGATCCTTATATGAGTGGGTTAAGGGAGTCGCTAGTAAAGGTATATTTATTAAGAATGTAGCAGCAGAATGGGATATATCAGGTGTTTCAGGTGTTCCTGAAGGTTGGCAAATACAATATACTTATGATACTAATTACGAAGAAAATTATTAAATAATATAAATTATGGAAAAAATAAAACATTATCCAATAATGCATCATTTAACTGATATAGATTTTCCTTCTATAACAAATAATGATAAAGTTACTATTGTTACAAGTTTTTCAGATAGGGATAAGGCTATATTGATAAATCAGTTAGAAGAAAACAGTATAGATTATATAAATGCTGCTGAAGATGTTGAAACTTTTATAAAGGCATATAAACCTACATATTATTATAATGCTCTTGAAAATGTAAATACAGAATATGTATTAGTAATAGATTCTTATGATTCTGTAATCAATGATTTAAATGGAATACAAGATTTGATAGAGCCTTATAATAAAAAGGTTATATATGGTTCTTGGCATATACATTTCCCAACATATTTTGATGTAGATTTTGGCGTTCCAGAAGATAATGATAAAAAATATCTTAACAGTGGTGTTGTAATTGGAAAGACTTCTGATGTTAAAGCATATTATAAAGATTTATCTGAATATGTTGAAACAGAATATCCAGAAAGTGATTTTTGGCTTAAAGATTATGAACAGTATTGGATATATAAATTCTTGTCAGAAAATCCAGAATATGTTAATAATATTGGAATAGATTATAATGAAAATATAGTTAAAAACTTAATTAGTGAAAGTAGTAAGTAAACTTGCTATATAAATAAATTTTATTATTTTTAATAAATTAATTGATGATAATATATATGGGTAAAAATGCTATAACAAAAGTTTCTAAAGATGAAATAAGTAAAAAACCTGTTAAAAAAACTAGTGCAAAGAAAACAGTAGATAAAACCGTATCTAAACCTGATTACAACAATAAAAATATGCTTATTGAAAATATTAATATTATTGATCTTTTAAAGATTAAAGAAGATATTAAAACAATTCAAAATACAATAAACGAACTTATTGATGCAATTCAGGAAAATAATGCGGATATAACTTTACATATAAATGATATAAATAATAGATTAATCAATTTAGAATCAAATACACCAAATAATACATCAAACAATATTGGAAGTACTTTAGAACGTCCAAGTGCAAATGAAGTCTATGTTGGTTTTAAATATTATGATACTAATTTAAATAAAGAAATAATCGTATCAGAAATTGTTGACAATAATGTATGTTGGAGAGAAAATGATGGTGCAATTGCTGGAGTTAAACGTATTGGAAGTACTTTAGAACGTCCAAAAGGAAATGAAATTTATGTTGGTTTTAAATATTATGATACAACAATTAATAGACTTCTTATTGCAATTAAAATTAATGGGAATAATATAATTTGGATGAATGTACAATAGAATTAAAATAGAAAATGTATTTCTAGAAATACATATTAATGAACATTGTAATTTAAAATGTAGTAACTGTTGTCATTTTTCTCCAATTGCAGATAAAGAATTTTTAGATATTAATGAGTATGAATCCAATTTAAGTAAAATACCACTTTTAAACCATTTTAAATATATTACATTATTAGGTGGAGAACCATTATTAAATGATAAAATTTGTGATATTATAAGAATAACCAGAAAATATTATACAAAAACATTACGAATTATAACTAATGGATTATTATTGGAACATATGAGTAAAGAATTTTTTTATACTTGTATTATTAATAATGTTCATATTATGATATCTAAATATCCAATTAATTTAGATTATGATAAAATTATATCAGATTTAAAACAAAAATATAAAGGTTTAAATATATATTATTACAGAATAGATACATATTTTTATAAACATAAATTTGATTTAGAAGGAAAACAAAATATTATAAAAAACTTTAAAACATGTTGGGTTAATAATTTATCAAGATGTGTTCAGCTAGTAGGAACAAAATTATATATTTGTACATATAGTGCATATATAAGACATTTCAATAAACGTTTTAATACAAATTTAGTATCAAATAATTATTTAGATTTAAGTAAAATAACAGCAGTAGAAGTAATAAATACATGGTTAAATATACCGAAAGATTTTTGTAAATATTGTATTTTAGAAAATAATGAAAATATTTTGTCATGGCAACCATATAAAAATGGTGTAAATGATTATTTATAATAGAGATAAAAAAATATATAAATTTAATTATGGATTTAATTAATTTTTTTAATGAGAATTTTTGGGCTGTGGCTACATTAGTTTCTCTTTTAACAATTCCAATTACTACATTTATTAACTCTAAATTTAGTCTTAATAATGTTTGGAAACAAGTATGTGCTTGGGGAACAAGTATTGTATTGACAGTTATTTCATATTTTGGTGGTATGGCGACATTTAATGAACCTGTTTGGTTATCTATTCCTTTAACAGGTATTGTGTGTGGTTTAGCTGCTAATGGTATTTATGATATACCTTCAATTAAATCATTTATTACAACATATTTTAGTGCAATACCAAAAAATAAATAAACAAAGGAGTATTCTTAAGAATACTCCTTTTTTTCATTACATTTCATCTTAAATTTTTTCAATTCAATTAACCAATCTCTTAACTGACGGTGTTCTAATCCACATTCGGTATTATCAATTTTGTCAGCGCAATGTTTAATAGCTTCATCTAATGTCATTTTTTTCTCCTCTCCATTGCTTCATTAAACGTTCAGCTTTATCATCTTCTGAACGAGCCAACTTACTTGAATAATCGTCCCAAAAATCGGATGCTCCACCTTCTCTTCTAAAACCCATAATTTAATTTAAATTTTTTTGTTAAGCGTTTTAAAATATATCCATATAAGAATATATTAATCTTCCCAATCATATTCCCAATCTCCCATAATTAAAATTAAATATATTTATTGATCATCATAACCATCTTGATATCCTATTTCATATATATTTCTACATAATTCTTCTAAAATATCAAATAATTGATTACGATTTTTTTCTGAACATTTATACCATTCAACTAATGTTTTATTACTCCAATGATAAATTTGTTCTTTAACATTATTTTTATAATATTTTTCAAATTTCCTTTTCATATTTATAAACAAAAAGTCAGACATAACCTATCATAAAGATAAGTTATGCCTGACTGTTGCAGTGACTGATTTCTCAGTATACCGGCTTTCAATAAGTTTTTATATTATTAATTATAATATAGTCATTATACAAGGATAATTCAATTTATTGCTATTTTGTGGCAAACCATCATATCTAATTTCAAATCCAACAATTTTATAATTTTTAGTGATAGCAATAACTCCATACCAATATTCATTTAGGCGATCACCACTATCTTTCCAAAACTTTTCGGCATAAGGCACTTTAGCTTTATCAATTTCATTAGCTAATTTATCTAAATCATCGGCATATTTTTCCCATCGATCATCATTTTCAGGCCAATTACGGGCAATTGGTTTAATGCGAGGATTATTATTATATTTATTAAATGATATTGAATCATATACTTCGATACATTCATCACCACGAAGTTGATATTCTGGACGAAATACACATGATAACGGTATCATATTATCATCCTTTTCTGCGTATTTCTCAAATATATCATCAACTAACTTATGTATATTTTCATAAATTTTATTCTTCTTAGCATTTTCATAATTATTAAGAAGTTCATTTAATTCATTAGTGGTGCGAAGCATAATATCATCCTTAGTCATTTCACCACCATCTTTCCATTGATAATTAGCAGCCTTACGCTTAGCTAATTCTTTCTTAATGTTTGTAATATCAATATTGTTCATAATTTACTTAAATAATGTCCATGCAACTATAACAAGAAATATTAAAACAATAACAAAACTTACAGCCCAAACAGGTAAGCAAATTTGTTTTTTGACAAGGTTTTCTGCAATTTCAGATTCAAAAGTATCAACCCAATTATTAGCATTTTTCTTTTTCAAATTTACTGCTGACTTTGCACTATACTTTGCATATTCAACACATGCATCTTTCCATTCATTTAAGTAATATGAACCAAGAAAAAAACCAGCAATGATTACAACACCACAAATAACTAACCAAATAACCTGTGCAATTTCCATAATTTAAAATTAAATGTTACTAATTAAAATATTTAATGAATGAAAGGGCTTAATACCCTTTCATTTAGTTAAGATCTGCGAATTTATTCTCAATACCTTCATATGCTGCAATGTATGTTAAGAAGTGCTCTGACCATCCAGAGATTTCAGCTGTCCAAACTCCATTATATGCAATACCACGAGTATTACAAGATACATCACAGATATAGTTATATTTACCAAATGGACGTGGTTTAACATTTCTACCACTAGATACATCTATATCTTGAGAATCAGAGAATACAATTATACGAGCATAATCATGTATCTTATCACCTAACTTTTTACGAAGTTTCTCGATACATTGGTATGTGAAAATACCACCACCACCAAGTCTACGAGAAGCATCATCAATTTGCTTGAACAAATTAAATCCCTTAGATGGGTATTTGATAAACTCTTGTTTCTCTGTACGATTAAAATCATCACCGGCGGTACATACAAGTTCAAAGTCCTCACATTGTGAGGCGGCTAACATCGCCATTGCAGCTGCTTGGTCCATACGTGAGAAGTAAGAACTGCTTGATGTGATTGAACCCATAGAACCTGATACGTCTACGATAAACAATGTCTTACCTGGAAGCTTTGGCATATTATCATATGTCTTAAGCATAGCGTCCTCAATCTCTCTTTCAAAACCTCTACTTTCACGCATAGCCTTTAAGAAGTCAAGAGGAAGAAGCATAGCTCCCTTAAGCTCATTAAGTCCTTGTACAATGATAGGACGTGGAACACCAGCATTCTGCATATTACGAATGTTCATAAGCATAGCCTTACCACCAATCTTACCTTCAGTGATAAGTTTAGTCCAAACCTCTGCTTTCTCCTCTGTGGTATGGGCAAGTGAAAGAAGTACCTCCCAAGTCTCTGGTGTTTCAAGAGTACGGTCAGCAATCTTCTTATAAAGTGCCTCCTCAAGTGGATTCTCTGGCTTTGGACGAACCATAAACATTACGTCACGAAGCTTAATCTCTGCATCACGATCATATTTTGCAAAGTGATACTCCTTAAAATTATGGAATGCCTCGGCAAGACCCTTCTTAGCTGCATTACAGATAGGACACTTACCATCGGCCCAATAAAGAGCCATAAAGTCAGTAAGCATATCTGCACGAGTTATAATCTTAGGTAGAACCTCTTTTACATAAGGTCTAGTTGCATCATACTTACACATCTCAACTGCAAGGAAAAGAGGTGTATGACGAAGCTTTTGCATAACACGAGCCTCTATAGTTAGGTTGGCAACATCCATAGGGTCACAAAGAGGAATAAGTCTTTTGATCTCTTCGGCTACAGACTTACCGTCCATATATGCAATGTTCTCCCAAAGAAGATTTGCAAGTACGGCACGACGAAGTAATGCAATATTTGACTGAGCTGCTGCTGTATCAGTTGTATGACCAGCAATTTCACCAACAGTTACTTGATTAGCCTTTAATGTTGTAGGCTTTCTTGTGGAATTAAGTTTACTCATAATTTTTTCTTTTTTATGTTTTTATATGTTTATAAATTTTCCCATCCGGACCCAATATCCCAATGATAGTCTTCTATTATCTCTGTATCTTCATTAGTTAAATCAAATTCTTTTTCAACCAAATCAATTACTTTATAATTTTCATCTTCATTAATCCAAGAACCAACAGTAATTAAAAATTTATTATCTTTATAAAATACTCTGCCTCTTGGTTTATTCTCATATGCACCAATATATGGAAACGTATTTTCTCGTTTTTCTTTATACTTTAATCTTCTATATTCTTGCTGCCATTTCTTTTTATGAAGTATTTTGCAGGTTTTTCCATTAGGACAACTCGTTACTCCTTCATCATTTAAAGATAAAGCAATCACACCAAATAACTCATTCTTCTGAGGATTATACCAAAATATTCCAACTTTTGGATCTTTATTATGTAACCCTTCAGACATAATATCTATAAAATCATTATGCTCATTAACAGTTGATTGTCTTATGATATCTTTATAATTTTTCACTTCATTATTTGTTTATCCAAATTCTATTTGGGTGCTTAATTAAAATTACATTTTTAGACATTCGCTTATAAATACTTTCACCATCAGTTAACCATAAATACTTATTAGACTTTGTCTGACCAATAATTATCATAGGAACTGTAATATTAGAATATGTTGCATATGTAAATACCGTATCTCCTATTGACAATTCCTCACCATTAGAATCAGTAGGTATAGGACCATTAAATTTAATATCGTTAAACATATTATTTATTTTTTATAATTATTATTTAAATAGAATATTATATTTAATATTTCAAATTAACTTATTCAACATTCACAAATTTAACATCAACACTTATTCCGGAATATATGTGACCATCTTTATCTATTGATACATATGTACCACCAATCATTTTAATCATATCTTTTTTCCATATTTTATAACCATATTTTTTGGCATCTCTTACATAAAGATTATAATTTTCTTTATATTCATCTTTAATCAAGAATCTTTCAATATATGGTTCTGGTTGACTATTTCCAAGTAATTTGGTAATAATTGATATTTCATCATCTGTACAAAATCTGAATGCTAATTTGCATAAATCATTTGCTTGTATATCTATTGATTCAAAATTACCATTAATATCAACATAATAAATTTTAATATATCTGGTATACATTGATTGTGTATATACTATTTTTGATACAAACATCAATATAGTTTTTCTACTATCGAAATATTTAGATGATTCATCATTCCAAGATGTTTTCATTTTATAAGTTGAAAGTTGAATCCACACACCAGTAGAATATTTGAATATTCTATTAATATATTCTTCAACAAATGAAACATATATATCAGATGGTACACCTGAAGCTCTCCATGGATAATTAGGATTACTTTCTTTAGTTGGTGTCCAATTTTGAAGATTTTGTATTTTTGAAATAATCTTCTCACATCCTGGTAGATCAATTAAATGAATAAATCCATTCTTATCCGTATATTTTTCTAAACTTTTCTTATTAAATAAATTATTCATAATATCTCCAAGTTAAATCTTTATTCATTAACATCCATTCAATATCTTCAAGAAAATCCTTTTCGGTATCATATGGATCCATCTGATCATATCCATCACACACTATCTTATACCAATGATGTTCATTAGTATCACCATCAATATAATCAAAACCGATTTTAATATTTGTACCCTTTATGAACCACTCATGATATTCTTGATCATTACACTCATCATAATATGAAGGCCAAACACCTGGTCGTCTATCTAATATCTTTTTAATATTACTCATTTGTTATCTACTTTATAAATATGAAATGCGTATCTATTAGATTTTTGAACTGTACCAATATATGTATGATTGAAATTCACAATATCATCCATATTAGCTCCTGTACCATATACAAGAAAACGTACTTTTTCGGTATGATAAGGACGAAGATTTTCATCTACTTCTACTTCACACCAAATAGAAATTTTTTCAAAACCAAGATTACTTGTGGCAACACCAACATTCAATATCTTATAACCTACTGGCAATTCACAATCATTAATTGCGTTTGTTAATTCATATCTAAGAATAGTAAGCATAATATTTTGTATTTAATTAAAAGTTTTTAAATATTCTTGATATTCTTCAATAAATTTTTCTCCAGATTTAATTGATGAATAAAGTTTATCCAACTTGTTTTGAAGTTCTTGCTCCTTTTTTCTATGTTCTCGTATCATTATATCATATACGTTAATAAGTCTATTAAATTCATCCTTACACTTCTTTAATCTAATTTGTTCATTAGTAATAGATGATTCTGTCTTTCCCTTATCTAAATCAGTTACCTTCCAAACTCCCATAATAAATCTTAATTAGTTTCTTCTACAATCAAATTAATTATATTATAATAATTTTCTTCCAAAATATCTAGTATAGAATTAATTGCTTTGTATGTAATAGTATTTTCATTATACTTATAGTTTTCCAAAATAAAATTATGTATGTACGCAATATCATTTATGACATCTTCATAATCATATGTAATCTGATAATTACTCAAAATCAATATAGTATTATTCAGAATATAATTTATTCGTTCATTAAATCTATATACATTTTGTACATTTTTTATAGTTATAGTAACTTTCGTATTTTGTACGTCTTTCACAATATCAGATATATCATTAACCTGATTTTTCAAAATTTCAATAATTCTTTCCATGTTTAATATAATGATTAGTTTATAATTCTATTATCTCGATTCTCTCAGTGACCCAGAAATCACTTATTGTTCATTTATAATTATCTATATATTCATCACTTTTTATTGTCCCAGACTACTGTATTTATGCACAAACTTCTGTAGCATATATTTTTTCAAGAAATGGTAAAGTTTTAATATTATCTATATACCATCCACAAAGTCTATTTACACAACTTCTACGAGTAGATAATGTTTCATTATTAAAAGTATAAAATTTGATTTTTCTAATACCTCCAATATTTCTAAAAGGATATTTGATTATTTCACCTTTTACATGAGTTACATAGTTTATATCCGTTTTAAAATAGAAATTCAAACCATTTTTACCATATATTATGCAAACAACTGCATTATTCTTTTTAACTTCAAGTTTCTTCATATTGTTTTTTGTAATACTTGAAGCATCCATTTCACCTTTTGTTACTTTATCTGTTATCTTATATCCACTTATTTCAGATATTCTCTCTGCCTCTTTTTTAAACCAATATCCATGTGCATCATATGTTCTTGCAGAAACTTTACGTCCATAACGAATAAAATGTTCAGGATTAAAAGTATAATCTGCTATATGAATCATCTCATGAAGTAGTGTCTGAATTTTAACATATTCTGGAGAGTCATAATAATTAGACATTATTAAAGCCTCTGCATTAATCTTACTTAAACTATAATTTAATCTATAAGTAGCATATCCCCAAAATCTTCTTGAATTATTTGTCTTAAATTTAATTGATGGAAGCATGCCATTCCACAATTCATTATTAAACTTATTGTAATTTTTTTCAATCCAAGATGTTGTTACTATCATATCTATTTATTATTGAAATACAAATATAATATAGAAACTTTCATATATAATTCAAAAAAATTCAAAAAAAAATATAATATAAAAACAAAAGAGAACTTTTAATAGTTCTCTTTTTTTATTTTTTCCAATAATTCTTTTTCTTTACTATTGATATATGTAGGCATTTTTATATGTACTACTAATTTATATTTCATTCCATTATAAGATCCAATATCTATTTGTTGACCTTCTTGTGAATATTTAGGTATAGATATAAATACTTCTTTACCATTAGCCAATTTATGTTTAAATGTACCAGATCCTATTAGTTTTCCTGTTCCCAAAATACAATCATAATATGGTACGTCAACCTTTTCATAAATTGTCATATTACCAAAATTGTCAGGAGATATTTGGTATTTGTTTGTATCATAACTATATGCCAATTCAACAACCAAATCACCATTAGGTAATTTTGGATTTTTTGATTCATATCCTTTACCTGGGAAATTTATTGTTTGTCCAGGTCTTGGATAGTTTACAGATATATGTACGCTAGTTTCTTTATTTACAAATCCAGTACCATTACATTTACTACATTTATTCTTTATTATTTTACCAGTACCTCCACAATATTGACATGGATGACTATTTTGTATAATACCAAATCCTGATCTGTATGATTCTACTATTTGTCCAGTACCCTTACAATGCGGACATATTTCAATACCATCACCTCCAGTACCATTACATGAAGTACATCTAGCTTTAATATCGAATTTTACATCCCTATCTATTCTTGAATTTAATATATCTTCAATTGTTATAGGTACTCTTAGTTTTACGCTTTGACCTTTTTCTGCTTGCGGTTTTCTAGTCCTATTATGTGATCCAAACATACGTTCAAATACATCACCAAGGTCACTAAACATATCACTAAAGTCAAATCCACCTTGCATCATATTTTCATCAACAGTACCAAATCTATCGTAATGTTCTTTCTTTTCAGGATCTGATAAAACTGAATATGCAGCGGCAATTTCTTTAAATTTTTCTTCAGCTTCCTTTTTTTCAACATCTGATTTATCCTTTTGACGATCTGGATGATATTTAAGACTTAACTTTTTAAATGCTTTTTTAATATCACTTTCAGAAGCATCATGTGACAAACCTAATATTTCATATAAATCTTTATCCATATGTTTCTTGTAATTTTTCTAAATTTTTTATAATATAATTTATATAATTACCAAATTCTTCATAAAGAACTCTTGCTTCTATTGATTTAGTTTTTCCTATAATATGTTTATAACCATAATTTTGAAGTTCATTTCTTTGTATTTTCTGGTCATTTATAAATTCTGTTAAATTTAATTTCATTTCATAGCTTATTAAATTGTTATTAAAAATGGGATGGGATTTCTCCCATCCCATACTCTCTTATTCAATTTCAATTGTCCTTGTTTCTTTCTTTGTTTGAGGATCTTCTTCCTTCTTTGGCAAAGTAATGGTTAAAACACCATTATCATGCTTAGCAGTAATTTGGTCTTCAATAACATTTTCTGGAAGACTCCAAGATTCGTTATAAGATGATTTCTTCCATTGACGTACATGATATTTATCATCATCTTTGGTTTCTGTCTCTAAATTCATAGAAACATAGATTACACCATCTTTTACTTCAATCTTAGTGTTGTCTTTTCCAAAACCAGGATTGGCAATTTCTATTTCATAAGCTTTATCAGTTTCCTTTACGTTAACCTTTGGGGAATTGGTAAAGTTTGATGGAACAAATAAATTGTCAAATGCCTTAAAAATAGGCATTTTACCAAAATTAAATAAATCTTTTGCACCAAAAAAATCTAAAGCGTTTGTCATAATAATTACCTCCAATTATTGAATATTTTTATATTGTAGGAACTCTCAAATGAGAGTTCCATTGAGAGTTTCTTTAATTTTTAGGTGTGGCTTGTGCAAATTGTGTTGGGTCTGCTCCACCAAATGGATTAGATTGTCCACCTGCAAAACCACCAGCACCTCCAAACATTTGATTAAACATATTAGGATCTACTTGTGCGTTTCCATTTGCATCTTTTGGCATAGATTCTTGATATATTCTTGTCATTATAGGTGAGAATACCTTTTCCAATTCATCTTTCTTAGCAAACATCTTATCATCATCCTTAGCATCAATAGCTTCCTTTGCTTCCTTAATTATATCTTCAAGTTGCTTACGTTCATCTGATGTAAACTTATCTTTAATATTTTCATCATTTAAAGATTTTTCTACCGAATATATATAACCTTCAGCTGCATTCTTCTTATCCATTTCTGCTTTCTTCTTATCATCCTCTGCCTTATGTTCCTCAGCTTCCTTCTTAATTCTGTCAATTTCTTCTTGTGACAATGAATTAGAATCAGAAATTGTAATATGTTGTTCCTTATTAGTAGCCTTATCCATTGCAGTAACTGTTAAGGTACCATTAGCATCAATATCGAATGTTACTTCAATTTGAGGAACGCCACGAGGAGCAGGCATAATACCATCAAGTTGGAATGTACCAATAACTTTATTATCACGACTCATTGGACGTTCACCTTGAGAACTACAATA
>Ga0247611_10000416_pt1 | contig 87172 bp, 58 predicted proteins | sample 177DNAGHGhighgp2_FD_192422 | JGI IMG/M metagenome (GOLD analysis project Ga0247611, IMG submission 192422) | Sheep rumen microbial communities from Palmerston North, Manawatu-Wanganui, New Zealand - 1770 DNA GHGhigh gp2 | ecosystem: Host-associated > Mammals > Digestive system > Stomach > Rumen...
GTGTACAAGTTGCACATAACGAGATTTTTTAACTTAAAGATTGGATACTCTAAGTTACTAAAAATCTTTGATATATGCAACTTTTTCTTATACATTTTGCTAACTATTTAATTCCGCCAACGGGTTATAAATACTTAACTGATGACCAATACTCTCTTAACAGAATTGGAAAATACAACTCATTAGGTTCAACATTTTATATTCATCAGAATCCTTCAGATGAAATTGGTTGTGTCATATCAACTTCATCAGGTGTCCCATATATAGGAATAAGTGGTTGCTTTGAAGAATATGGCGCAAATGAAGTTGCCGTTAATAATCTTGGAGGTGGAGAAGACTTTAAGTGGATCTTCAAGAGCTATGACGACCTGCTTGAAGATGCAGCAGCCAATGGAGTGGATATTTCGGCATACGAGAATCTTGACCATGCCAATGCTACGAATTTCCAGACTGTCATTTCTGCAATAGCCAGTGCAAAGGCGGCAAAACAAGTGCAGTCGCCCGATGCAAACAAAAAGTATCTGTTGAGAAACCGCAGATATGGATATTACCTAAACAGCAATGGCACATCTTTTTATGGCACATCAGTTCCAACGGACTATTCAACTTGGGTGTTCACCACAATCGGAGGAACTGCAGCGTTGGTTAATCGTGATGTGACAGACGGTGTTTCAATTCGCCTAAATACATCTGCAAGCGACCATAAATTCTATTCATTGGACCCATCCGTAGCACAATCCTATAACGCCACAGTTATTGCATCGAGCGATGGCGACCAGCGCTATGTGGCTTTTGCCGGAACAACAGTGAGGGAAAGTCTTCGGGACCATACCTATTACATGGCAATGGTAAGCTCGCTGACCGTTGAAGGACGTGAAGGACAGAGCTACTCTTCCGACTGGGAATTTATAGAGGCTCAGGAAGACGTGAACTACGACAAAGTGATTCTAAGCGAGGCAGAGCTTATTCCTGCAGACGACAATCCTCTCAATGCCTCATTCTTCAGAATAAGGAATGTGGCTCGCGACGTGGTGGACTATGCTTCAGACAAGAAATTCGAAGCCGGCGGATGGCTCGAAGACGTGGACCACGTGCATGCTCAGTATCGCATCGAGGAAACTGCCGCCACTGCGTTCTCGTGGGTACAGGAAGAAGCACAATGGATGTATGATGCGCGAAATGCAGAGGTTTATGCCGCAATGCCCGACATGACCCATGCGAGCGCACTCTGGGAGTTCGTGAGAGTGGGACGTGCCAGCACAGACAATGAGAATGCCACAGGTGTGATTTCTCCTGAGCATAATATTTATATAATACGAAATGCCAATACGGGTAAATATATAAGCGCTACCCCAGCTGCCAACGGACTTGTAAACCTAACTGAAAACAAGAGTGATGCAGCGATGGTTTACCTATCGCAACTCGTCGACGGACAATATGCTTTATATCTTTATGCAGGCACCGATTTCAGCGGTGGCAACGCCGGCAAAGATTCCAACGGAGGCGCATTCAGAGTGACTTCCACCGATGAAGGCACACGTGCCGGAATGACCTTGCTTGCTGATGCGGCTACTGTTAACACCAATTCGGCTTGGCTCATCAAGAAGGCTCCGACGCTCGAACTGAGCATCATGACAACGGAAACCACCGACGGCTATGAATGGAGTACACTGTATTATCCATTCGATGTGCAACTGGCAGATGTGACAGGCACTCGCGAGGTGAAGTTCTTCCACGGCGGATGGAAGTCGGAACCCGACTATTCTGGCACCCCAGTGAAAGTGGGAGTTGTTGAGATGAACGAGGTGGCAGATGTTCCAGCCGGCAATCCTGTGATTGTGCGTTCAACTACCAATAATGGAGAAACCTACGGAGCATTGACTCTGAACGTGTACCCAGCAGGCGGTATGGACACAACAACCGACCCATCTGTCTTTGAAGGCAATGTGTGGAAGGGTGTTGTTGAGAGCGAGGGTAATTATTTCGGTGACGATTGGAGAAACTATTGGGTGCTTTCGAAGCGTGCCAATGGCGAACTCAAACTGCTCCATCCAGCAGGCAATTATCTCCTTCCAAATCGTGCATATATCGACGCTGAGTCGGCTCAAACACTCGGAAGCAATGTTAAGCTGAGTTCAATTGACATGATTTTCCCTGAAGGCACAGATATGCCTACTGCAATAGTTGATATAGAGGAAAACACTCAGGATGGTGCGATTTACAATCTCGCAGGTCAGAGGGTTAAGGCTGATGCCATGGAATCTCTTCCTGCCGGAATCTATATTTACAACGGAAAGAAAATACTAATAAGATAAGAGTCTACGACCTATGGATACAAAGAAATTATATATAATGCCCTTATGTGAGGTGTTGAGATTAGACTATCAGGGAATCATCGCACTGTCTACCAGTGAGGATGATGACGAACGAGGACCTCAGAGTGTTAAGGATCGTGACCCGTTTGAAGAAGAACTATGGGACACGTCGAAAGAAAATCTATTGTGGTAAATCAAAACTAAAAATAATATTATGAAATATATATTGAAAACAAAATTCTTTGTCGGATTGCTGGCATGTATGATGCTGACACTGAACTCTCATGCAGCTGAAGATACTGGCGATGTGAGCGATGGTGAGAGCGCTGCCATGGCAAAGACCAAACAGAATGCTATTACATTGCAGGAGACAGACCCTACTGCCACAGACACTTATCTGACGAATCGCCGTGCCCTCGTTGGCAGGCATTGTGCCGTTAACCGTGTGATCAATGTGGTGGCTGTGGGAAGTGGTACATCGGGACTTGAAAACCTCACCAATGAGGATATCGACGACTATGCTTCTTTCCCATCTGTAGTAAGTGCTACGGTAGCTACAAGCCCAACGGTGAGCGTACGCGATATGAAATACTATTATGCAGCGGGCACTCAGGCTGGATTCTGCATTGTTGCATCGAGCGGTTCGAGCGTACTTTCTGTCGACCTGGTAAAGACATATCATATATGGTTCTATCGCGACGGCAAGCGCGTGGACGATAAGCAAGTGGATGAAGGAAGCAGTGCTTCTGGAGTAAAGCTGTCGCTAATAGGTATTCCTGGAAGTAATCAGGCATGTGCTAACCTTACTGCTACTTCATCAGAGAAGTTCGATGAGGTGGCTCTCGTGCAAGTTGGTGCGGTGGACGCATCTGTAGGATCAGAGGTTAAAATCAAATATGCGTTTGTCGGAAAAGCCAGAGATATTCCACTCACAAAGAAATCTGTGGCTGATTATTGCAATGAGATAGGCCATCCTCGGATGAATGTCTCATGTGAGGCTTTCATGCCTTCGCCTCTTGTTGGAGGAATACCAATCCCTATGGCAGGTTTCTCAGAAGAGATAGTGATAGGTACAGACACTGATGAGCGTCTTGACGAAACCATTGCTTTGGTGAGCGCTGTGCAGTTGGCCAGCGTGGCATTCAAAGGACGTGTGCGTGTGAACGTGAAGAACAGCGACAGCTCCGTGTCGGAATTATTCAAGGCTGGCGACCAGGTGGGATTCAAATATAATATGGTGAAAGTGGCAGATGTGTTGGAACTCGGCGCGTGGGTCGATATCAAACTATATGACCACAATGGCAATGACGTTCAGACAACCACTATCAATGCCGATGTGCTGAAATTGTCGCTTGCTTCGGGTGGCGACTTCACTTCATACATTGTGGCCGAGCATGATTTTTCTGGTGCTGAAATCACTTTCTACACCACTTTGGGTGTGCTCAACCTTGGCAGCGGATTCGGTGTATATTATGGATTCGTACGTCAGAGACCTATGATAGACCACGAATGTGAAATCAATCCATCTGCAGACACCGACTTGTGTAACTCACAGAGTTCCATCCAGCTGAAGAGCAATCCGGAACTCAATGTGACATGGACCCTTGAAAGCCAACCGGATGACAATATGGGCGCATGCTCTGTCACTCCTGAGGGATATGTGACTGGCATGAATTCAGATGGTGAATATAAGTTCAGGGCTACAGCAGAAGACGGTTGCTACGAAATCATCACAATCAATCATGCTTCTTCAGAGACATTCCTTGAGGAATCGCCTGAACATATATTCTATGCCAGCGACGGCTATGCACTGTCAACTGACCTTCACGGACAGACTTCTGCCTATCTTTTAAGTATCAGTGATCTTGACGATCCTGACAATGTGCTTGACGACGACAATACCAACTATGCTACGTATACTGCGGGCTTGCAGCTTGCAGAAGCAAACGGTATTTTGCTTGGAATCAAGAAATCCGACGGCTCATATTTCTATGACGGTTCTCTTGCTGATGCTGCAGACGAAGTTCAGGTGGGCTTCGTGGTGGAAATGGAGCAAACGGCCATCGGACTCGACCTTTTGAACACATTCCAGATCCGTTGTTTCGACGAGAATGGCAACAGGTTGTATCAGTCGCTCGTAGACAATGCTGGAGTGCTCGGACTTGGACTGATTGGCAACAACGACAAATCGAACAAAATGAGGATGAGCATCAACGTGCCAAAAGTGAATGGCGACGGACAGCCTGTGAAGATAAACGAGATACAACTCTGGAAAGTGGGAGTGCTCGACCTTGATATCGACGACATGAAATACTACTACGGCTTCTGGGCAGACCCTACCGACAGGCGCAACAATGTGGTGCGCGACGGTGCCACCGTGGTGACCTACGACAATATGGGTGCCATGGTAAACGTGGCTACTCAGGTTGATGTGGCTGCTGTGGGATGTGTGACCAACAACCTCAGCAACATCATTGATATTGACGATGAACTGGAGACTTACGCACTCGTTCAGAAGACAGTGAACTCTGGTTCTCAGGAGTTGGTAGTTAAGCTTGGCCGCACCTTCGATTACAGACATCAGGTGGGTGTGGTAATCAATAAAGATATCATAGCGCTGAACGTGAACTTGGGAAATGTGGTCAGAATAGGTACATACTATAATGGTCAGGACACGGGTGAGATGTCGACGAGCTGGAATGTGCTTGGAGCCAATGTGATTCAGGGAAGCGACAAAGTGGTTCTCTACCTTCAGCCTACAACCAGCTACGACGAGATCCATATAACTCTCGGAGGCGGTCTGCAAGCCAACCAGACCATGAAGGTTTACGGAGTGCTTATCCGTAATGATATCGACAACGACGGAACACCTGACGTTCGCGACACAGAGAGTTGTACGGACGGAATACTCAATATTCAGGCATCCAAGGTGTGCCTGGGTGAAAACCTTGTGGTGACAGGACTCGGAACCACCGAAACTGACTATAAGGTGTCGCTACCAGATCAGAATGTGGAGAAGATGGCAGTTCAAAGTGCGCAGGACGGAACTGTCACAGTGAATGTGCCATCTGTGAAGTCTGGAAGATATACAGTTTATTTCTACGATGCTTCCGACAACCTTATTTCCACAGGTGAATATACTATATATCCAAACAAAACGACATGGCGTACGACAACAAATAGCATGGAATGGAACAGATGGGACAACTGGACCAATGGCTCTCCATACCTCTGTACAGATGTGATTATTCCTGCCGATGCACGAGTTTATCCATCGCTCGATGAGGAAGTGGTTAAAGGCGACGAGTTCGGTTGCGACAGAATCTATTTCGAAAACCATGCTGCTGTTGAGAAGGTGTACAAACTTAACTATAATCAAGCATGGGTGGAAGTGGAACTGGAACCTCAGAAATACTATCTTATGACTGCTCCTCTTCAGGATATGTACACGGGTGATATGTTCATACCAGCAAATGACCCTATCCAGAGCGAAGAAGACTACTTCACCGAGATGACAGGCGACAACTATGTTCAGAACCGTTTCTCTCCTCGCATCTATCAGCGTCTGTGGGCTAAGGCAGGCGATATGAAACTTGCCGACGGCACAATGAGCCATGGTGCTGCTACCATTCAGGAAACTCATTGGAGCAAACGTTTCAATGCACTGGCTTATCAGTATGGCAAGGCAGAGGGTTTCTCAATGTGGGTAGAGCCAGAGAACAATACAAACAATGCCTTCACTTTCAGATTCCCTAAGCAGCAGACAGCATACAACTATTTCAACGAACTGACTCAGTCGGCTATTTCAGGAATGGAAGAGACGGGACTGACACGTGATAACTCACACAGATTTGCGTACGAGTCAGGTGCTACTCCTGTTAACTATACTTATAAGTCAGAAAACGACCGTATGTTGTTCAATTCTCTCTCCGAAATGACTGTGACTGCAGGTGCTGAAGAGAACACGACAACGTTCCTCGTGGGTAATCCGTTTATGAGCCATATCGATGTGCAGGAATTCCTCGATGCCAACGAGAATATAACAGAGGTGAAAGCCTACGATGGCAATACAACCAGCTCTGCAATAGCGATAGGCGGAACTCTGATTTCCACCGACCCTAACTTTACTACCATTATGCCAATGGAAGCATTCTTCGTCAGTGCTGCAAACCAGGCTACATCTGCAGATGTGAAGTTTACAGAGAGCATGTTCAAGAGCAATGTATCATTGTCTGATAATGAAAATGCTTCCAAACGCCGTGGAGCCAAAGCGCAAGACATCTCCATGTTGAGAGTGAATGTGGAGAACGAAAGTCTGAAAACCACTGCCATTCTCCTGCAGGAAGACCTTGGCGTAAGCACAGAGACACTGTTCGATGAGGACGTGATGCCAAAACTGGCAATATTCACTCTCAACGACAATCGTGCCTACGACATCAGCGCTATGCGTAACATTGTGCCAATCGGAGTATATGCCGAGGGACAGCAGAGCGTAACATTCTCTTTCCAGCAGACAGGCAACTTCAATGCCGAAGACTATGAGTTCGTAGATAATCTGACTGGCATGACCTACGACCTTTCAGAATCCATTGAGGTGGAGATTGAAGGGTCATGCATCGGCAGGTTTGCCATCAAGGCTAAGGGTGATGCCACTGCAATCACAGAAACCGGTGCTGAATCAAACGGAGTGTTCGTCACATTCAATGGTAATGAGGCTGTGGTAAATAGCAATGTAGCGGATTTAGCGTCTGTAGAAATCTATTCGTTCGACGGAAAGCTGGTCAACAGCATGACATCAGCAGGATCTGGCAACATCGCAATATTAAGCGATGTGAAGATTGGTGTCATGATAATTAAAAAGACGGACGGAAAGGTAATTGCACATAAATTCATTATCCCATAAATACAACTTACCAATCAATATCATCAGTGTGGCATTGCTGATGAAAAGCGTTAAAGTAGAATGCCAGGAAGCGGACGTTTTTAGTAATAAAGCGTCCGCTCTCTTTTATCTTCTGGTGTTATAATAGATAGTTGTTTGTTTTTTTTTGAGTTTTTTCCAAAACTATATATTTTCACCTAATTTTAGAAGAAACTCAAATTATTTTTCTTTATATTTGCAAATAAAAAATAAAATCTATTTATCAAATACCTTTTGTTATGAAGAAAATGCTTTTTATGGTCATGGCGATGATGTCGTTTGTCATGGTAAATGCTCAAGAGCTGTCGGGGATTTATTATGCGGCAGACGAGTACCAGGAGAAGGCTAACGAATTTGTTGGCGATATGGGTCTTGAATATGATATAAGGGTGAAGTTTGGATTGTTCTTCGTTGGCTCTGAAATGGACTTGATTGTGGAGTTCAAGACTGGTGCTCAGGGCGTGGACGTTGAAGGCCAGCTGGCGTTTATGGGTGACTACACACGCACTGACGACCACATTGACTGCACGTTTAGCAAGGACCGCATCTCGGTGTCTTTGCAGAATCTGACTACCGACGACCCTGATATGCGTGCTATGCTTGAGAATGACGAGACGATGGACACTGTCTATGGCATGGTGGAGAGCATGATGGAAGAAGTGGTGCAGGAGAGGAAAGATGAACTCTTTGAGATATGTCAGTTCTGCAAGTCGTTGACCCTCGTTTCGCAATCCGAAGACGGCTTCACTGCTGATTTTGGCAATGACATAGTCATCGACTTTGTGAAGCTGAAGAATTAGTAGTATCATGCATGGGAAGGTGTTTTTTAACCTTTAGTAAATGTATATAACACATGAAGAAAGATATAAATGTATCAAAAACACCGAATGAAACGTATCAAAAATACCGAATGAAACGTATCAAAAACACCGAATGAAATATCTCAAAAACACCGAATGAAACGTGTCAAAAAGCAAGATTTTCTTGCATAACCCCAATATTTGCCATGATGATACTGCGTTCGTATGCTCGCAACATTTCATCACTTGCCAAAAAGACCACCATGATTGCCGATGTGGTGTCATCTGAAGAAACAGAATGCAGTATTGACACATTCAATGATTATGTGAATGCCCTTGAACGCCTGTTTGTCATTCAAGACATAGATGCCTGGTGCCCGGCAATACGTAGTAAAACAGTAATACGAAGTTCACCCAAACGAGGATTCTGTGACCCATCAATAGCCGTAGCTCTTTTGGGACTGACACCAGAGGCTTTGACCACACAACTGAAAACGTTTGGTTTTATTTTCGAGCAGATGTGTGTGCGTGACTTGAAAGCCTATACACAAGGGTTATATAGTCATGTGTCTTATTATCATGATCGATATGGACTGGAAGCCGATTTTGTATTGCATCTTGAAGATGGACGCTATGCTCTGATAGAGTGTAAATTAGGAAGCAACGAGATAGAGGAAGGGGCAAGCCATCTCTTAGAACTGAAGAGGCTTATTCGTGAGCATAATGAGAAAGAGAAGCAGATGCCCATCCGTGAACCAGATCTTTTGATAATACTTACGGGTGGTCAGATGGCATATATCCGTCCTGATGGGGTAAAGATTATACCATTAGGTTGCATGAAAGATTAGTCCTCCTACAGCATAGAAATGCTCTTTACTAATGCAAAAGTAGACTAAAATTAATAGGATTGTGGTTTGCTATGATTTAATTCGTTTGATGCCGGCATGGATTTCTCTTACTATCACCACCATGAATGATGCTATTGAGATGATTAGCCAGTCGTTGATGGAGAGTGGGGTGGCATTGAAGAAATCGTGTATGACCGGTGTCTGCACAATGAGGACCTGGCCTACGAGAGTGATTATGGCAATGATGATAAAGCCGTCGCATCCCTTGAGGTTAAGTCCGCTACCCCCGGTTTTAAATCCTCGAGCGTTGAAGAGATACCAATAGTGGGTCATCACGAATATGGTGAAAAGGAGAGTCTGTTCGTATTTGCCTATCTCGTATTCACCTTTCTTGTGCATGTTTTCATTGAGTCTGAAAAGATCTGTTATGCTGGAAATGTCGTAGTGCTGGAAGATATATAACAGTCCTACAGACAAAGCGAAGAAGAAGAGGCCCACTCCCAGTATGTTTGCAATCATGTCTTTGTCGAGAATGAATGCCTTGCGACTTCGAGGCTTGTCGTCCATCACCCTGTCGGATGGCGGAAGAGCCGAGAGTGCGAATGCGGCGAATGTGTCCATGATGAGGTTCACCCATAGCATCTGGGTGACGGTGAGTGGTGATCGTGTGCCCATGAATGCTCCACAGATGACTAATAAGCATGCCGCCACGTTGACAGTGAGCTGATATAGCAGGAATCGCTGTATGTTCTGGAAGAGCGATCGTCCCCATTTCACTGCCCTGGCTATGCTTGCAAACGAATTGTCGATGATGGTTATGTCGCTTGCTTCTTTAGCCACGTTAGTGCCGCTGCCCATCGACAGTCCTACGTGGGCAGCATTGAGTGCCGGTGCATCGTTTGTGCCATCGCCCGTCACAGCCACGACATGCTTTTTCTTCTGCAGCGCCTCCACGAGCCGTTTCTTGTCCATAGGGCGTGCGCGAGAGATGATTTTCAGCTCGTCGACTATGTCGAGCAGTTCGTCGTCGGTGAGCTTGGCAAACTCAGGACCGTCAATGATGTTTTTATCGGTGCATTTGTCATTCCAAATCCCTATCTGACGTCCTATTTCCCGAGCTGTGGCCATGGTGTCGCCAGTGATGATCTTGATTTCTATGCCTGCATGCAGACATTGTGCCACGGCATACTTCACATCTTCGCGTACGGGGTCTTCTATCCCTGCTATTCCAATGAAAGTGAGGTCGTGGGTGCTGAGTCGACCATCTGTAATCACTGACTTATCGTCATCCACTTCCATGTATGCGAACGCAATGGTTCGCATGGCTTTCTGCTGCCATTCAGTCAGTGACTTCTCTATGTCTGCCCGGCTGTGTCCATGAGGATATTTGCTGCAGAAGTCCATGACGATTTCAGGTGCACCCTTTACGTAGAGTATTCTTTTCCCGTTTTCAACGCCTGATTCCACGAGCGTTGCCATATATTTCAGTTCGGTGGAGAACGGCACTTCTGCAATGATGGTGGCATTTTCCTTCACGTCGCGGTAGTATATGCCTCTTTCATTCAGCCAAAGGAGCAGTGCACCTTCTGTTGGGTTGCCAATGTATTTGGGCGATGTTCCGGAGAGGTCGAGCGAGGCGGTGGAGTTGACTGCCAAACCTTCAAAAGCAATGTTGGTTTCATCCATCAGCATCTTCCTCACTTGCATGCGGTTCTGTGTGAGAGTGCCGGTTTTGTCGGTGCAGATCACATTGCAAGCCCCCATCGTTTCGCATGCATGCATCTTGCGCACGAGGTTGTTAGTCTTGAGCATCTTGCGCATGGAGTTGGCAAGGGCTATAGTCACAGCCATTGGCAGGCCTTCCGGCACAGATACCACCACGAGAGTGACGGCTATCATTATAGTGTCGAGGGTATAGGTGATAAGTTCCTCTAAGTTTTTTTCCGGAGCAAGTCCGTCATGTGCAAATCCTACGAACATGAAGAACATGATAAAGAATGCCGCTATAATTCCAAAACATTTCCACTTGTTGAGCTTTTTAAATTTATATATGACCAGCCACACCAGTGTGCCCAAAAGCGGAATCAAAAATAAAAGAACTTTATGATTCCAGTTGAAATATACCAACATCCTTCCCAGAATGATGATTCCTGCAAAGAGATAGCTTATATTTGCGATGAGGGACCCGAGACGGCTGAGTTGTTCGTTGAGTGGTGTCTTCACCTTGTGTGTCACTTGGTTTCGCTCTCTCAGTCGTATAGCCCGCCTTTGTGTTTCGTTGAGTTGTTGACCATCTTCGGTATGGCTGATTTCGTCGATGTCCACCCCCATGAGCGACTGCATGATGCGTCCGTTTTCAGTGTAGTCGCCCACAGCCGTTACCTTGGCATATCCATGTCCTTCCATGATGAGTGTGCCTCGGTAGATGTGGTTGGAAGGGTAGGTGGTGCTTTCGGTGATGTCTTCGCTGCTTTTGCTGTGTGCCGGTTCGCCTGTGAGCGATGATTCGTCAACCAATAGGCTGTGTGCTTCCAGAATCAGTGCATCGGCAGGCACTTCCTGTCCTGTTTGCAGCACCAGTATGTCGCCCACCACGACGTCGCATTTTGGAATCTCCTTTACATAGCTGTCTCTCACTACCAGCACCTTCTCTTGGTCGTTCTCTTGGTTGAGCAGACTAAATTCCTTCTGAGCCTTCAGTTCGAAATAGAAGCTCAGACCCGTGGCGAGGAGAATGGCAATGAACACTCCTGTGGGCTCAATGAATGTTTCGAATCCACGTTCTTCAATCACGAAATATTCATAGAGTGCCACTCCCAGCGCAAACACACCGATTATCAGCAGGATGACAATCAGCGGGTCGGAAAATTTCTCGAGGAAAAGTTTTAGAACCGATGTTTTCTTTGGCGGAGTGAGCACGTTGGTTCCATACAACTCACGGCTTTTCAGCACTTCCTGTTCGCTGAGTCCTCTGTATCTCTTGTTTTTCGACATTTTGAATCGTAATTTATTTTACCATAAATCAAGTTGTGGCTCTTGTGCTTCCACCGCTTCTTCTATATCGTCGGGCAGTGCGGAGAAGAAGTCGTAGCCAGTGATGCGTTCCACCTGGTCGATGGAGTTGTAGTAGAGGTCGGTTTTCTTCTGCCCATCGGTGTTTTTTGCTATAAAGCCGAAAGCTTTTGGCTCAGGTGTGAGCACGAGCATAACCTTGAAGAATGCTTCTGGCACGCTCACCTTATTGCTTCCTATGGTTTCCTGCTCTTTGTTATAGAATATAGGTCCGCACACGATATATATTTCGCCATACTTCTTAGCCCATTTGCGGCAGTCCATCTCAAAGGAGTTCCACAGACCATTGTTGAGATTGGCATTCTGCGGACAGATGTTGATGAAGCTAAAAGTGTCGAACATGGCATCGTGGTCCCATTTGTTGTCGCCCGCCGGGCACATGTGTCCGCGCGTCCATCCGCTGCCCTTGTAGTCAGATGCTGTTGCCCTGGGACTTGGCACGTCTTCATCTTCGTGGAAGGCGTTGAAGCGGTCGACAGGTCCGTCGGCATGCTCACGTGTCAGACACCATCCCACCCAGTTGGGGCAGAGCGTCTGTTTGTTGTAGGACGTGAGGTACGACTTGCGCATGATGAGCTGCTCGTCAAGTTTGCGTTTGGTAGTGGTCAGCAGTAGCGGATGCGAAGCAGATTCGGTGATGTCGCCGCTCACAAGAATCTTGTCGGCAGACTTGTTGTTCTTGGCTTTTGGAGAACCTACAACAGTTACGTCTGTCTTGCTGCTCTCCCCTCGAGTATCTATGGTGATAGCCGTTTCGTTCTTATGGTCTTTAGCCTGTGGAGAAGACTTTCGGCAGCATGTCATCATCAACATAGCCACAGCCAGCATTATCACATACGTAATTCTTGTTTTCATAATGCAAAGTTAGCATTATTCATTGAGAAATGCCATCTGAATATGTTAATATTTTGTTGCATTCAATAGACAGCCTGTCATTATGACAGACAATCGATGCCAGAATTCTGACTTTTCCAAATAGACAAAAATAGAATTAGTATAAATAAATTAACGTAAATTAACATTTCGGGGAGGGGTAATTGTGAAAATTTGTATAAATTTGTATAAATTTGTATTTAATACTTTTAATTATTAATCTTTATTGATATTTTACTATGAAATTAAAACATTCTTTTTTGTTATTTTTATTGTTGAGCTATGTGTCTGGAGGTTATGCCCAGATATCAGGAAATGATGTCAACAATATAGATTCGATGATAAATATCGAAACATTAATAGTTGATGGAAGCCTTAATGAGAAACACTATCAGGAAGTGTGGTCAAAAAGAGTTTTTTTAAACATAAGTAAAAACTCCACAACTTTAAAATCCAGTGAGTATCCAACAACATCAGGCATGGGAAATGTTTATGGTGCCAAATTTGAAAATGAGACAGGTGTGGGACTTCAATGGGGTCAGACATTTGATTTCCATAAAAAAGCCCTTGGAGGTGTTGTTTTCCTGGGCATAGACTACACATGGATTGATTTCAACTATTCATCATTTGATTCTACGGATAATCCTTATTATGAATTTACTGATGGCAAGGAAGACGTTTATAACTTGCCTTGGCACAATAAGAAACAAATATTTGACTATGGCATGTCTGTAGGTCCTTCATTAACATTGTATCCATTTACAGCTATACATAAGAACGGAACAGACCACATAAGACTTCAGTTCTATTGGCATATTGGCTATGGCGGAGCATTAGGTATAATAAAAAAAGTTGGTGATGATCCTGATGATTTAGAAAGCAAGACAATATTTGGTCATGGTTTGTTTTCAAGTTTTGGATTTAACCTATCATGGAAGTTCATAGGATTTGGTTATGAGTCCAGAAGGGGCAATAAATATAAATTCCAGGCATTCGATGAAGAATTTAAAACCGAAGATCCCGTAAGCAATAAATTTAATACAAATAGACTATATCTCCAGTTCAGATTTTAATTCATAATGATATGAAAAAGTTCTTAATTTTTATACTAACCATGTTCATTGTATCAACATATTCTTACTCTCAGAATATGTCAGGAAAATGCAACAATGAAGTGGGATGGAAATTTGACGGTGTGACTCTTCGTATTTTCAAAACAGATGCGAATTCATACGAGGTGGCTATTCCAGATTATAATATGAATGACAATCTTGCACCATGGATAAAACAGAATCTTAAAATCAAGAAAGTGATTATTGGAAAGTATATAAATCGTGTTGGTTCATGTGCTTTTGCTAATTGCAAGGATCTGGAGATTGTAGAATTTGAGTCGAATACATGGATAAAGGAGATTGGTTTCTGTGCTTTTTACAAGTGTGAGAAACTATTCACGCTATATATGCCAATAAATCTTACAAGGATAGAGAAATTGGCATTTGCCTATTGCTCTTCTCTTAATTCTATTTCTATTCAGGGCACAACTACTGTGGATGAACAGGCTTTTCGCTCATGCAATAGCCTTAATTCGCTTAATTTGTCTCCAGGCGTGAAACTCGGAAAACATGTGTTTATATTAGAAAACAATGATGGAGGTGAAAAATCATTCAGAGGGTATAATGGTCAGATAAAGGGTTTGCCTGCGAATGTTAATTCTGTAAATGCTTTGGAATACGGACTGGATGTGGATGTTGTTAAGATATATCTCTCTCAAGCAAATGCGGCAAATAATAATGAAAACAATGTGGATGTTGTGACATCGGATGTTGATGTGAACATACCAGTATCGGATATTACACGTGCAAATACCTATGCACTGATAATAGGTAATGAAGCATATAGGTTTGCTCCACATGTTCCGTTTGCTCAACATGATGCCACAGTGTTCTCCGAATACTGCAAAATTACTCTTGGCATCCCAACCGATAACGTACATCTTTGTCTCAATGCTACAAAACACATGTTGCAGGACCAGGAAGTGAAAGACTGGCTGGGGAATATCCCGAATAGACAATCAAAGTCGCTCATAGTGTATTATTCAGGCCATGGGGTGCCCGACTATACAGACAACAATAAATCATATCTGCTACCGGTGGATGTTAATTCAAGACAGCCTAAATATGGAATATCCCTTGACGATTTCTATGATGAACTGAATTTACTGGGATTTGATCAAACCACAGTGTTCATAGATGCGTGTTTTAGTGGCATAGGAAGGGACGACAATTCTGTGTCGAATGAGAAATCAGGTGGTGTTGATGTTGTGTTTAATTCTCCTAAATCGGGAAATATGGTGGTGTTTTCGGCTGCCCAGGGTACGGAGACCGCGCATGTTTACCAAGAAGCTGGTCATGGCTTGTTTACATATCATCTTCTTAAGGAAATTCAGAATTCAAGGGGAAACGTGAATTATGGAAAACTATCGGATAATATCCAACGTAATGTTTCAAATAAATCACAAAATATTCAGACGATACGAAAGAAACAAACTCCAACTACTATTTCGTCGAGAAATGGCAGATCTTGGAGAAGCTATTATTTTAAATAGATAAATAAAAAGGAGGGTGTGTCTAAATTGATAATGACAACCCTCTTTTTTGTTTGTGCAAGTTGATATTATTAATAATACTATGATTATTCTTACTGATTATTCTTACTTGATGTGTTTCTTATTGTGAAAATCAAGACTAATGATTGTATTTTAAATATCAGCCCCTTTCCTTATTTAACACAATAAAATTATGGCAAAAAATATATTCGGCAATCGCGGAATTGAGAGAGAAAGTGTCAGACAGTGGGATGAGCTTATTGATAAGATACTTCAGGGTGAGGTCGTGCCTGTAGTCGGACCTGAATTTCTGGCTCAAGACGAAGAAAAACCTGATAATTGGATTGATCCCCACAAAGTACTTATAGATATGCTGGCAGAATCAAAAGGTATCAGTAATTCGTATGATTCTTTTTCACAACTGCTCTATGACGACCAATTTCCATCTAGTGAGAGAAAAGAGATATATGATATGCTTGGAGAAGCATTTGATAATGAGTCGGATGAATACAAGATATTCCAACCTTCAGAAATACTTATAAAACTGCTTAAGGTTTGTAAATTCAGATTTGTCATAACTACTTCTTTCACTCCTGTGCTTGAACATGCCATGAACAGTTTGTGGAATAATAATGTTCGAGTGATGAATTTTTCTAATAACCCTATAGAAAACGATGATATTTCCAGTGTTGATGAAATAAACAAGCCAACAGTTTACTATATGTTTGGTAAAGTGTCGAGAAAAGCAGAACGATATGTGGTTAATGATTCCGATATGCTTGCTTTTTGCAGGTCATGGCTTAGCAACCCTCCCAAGAACCTCGTAAATGTCTTAAGAAATAAATATTTGCTTTTTCTTGGCAACAACTATTCTGATTGGCTTTGTAGATTTGTGTGGTTTTCTATGAAGACCGATGTAAATACCAAAACCACAGGTATGATGGTGGAAGAAAATGCTGATGAAAGTCTTTTGCAATTCATGAAGCGTATAGATGCATTTACTCATAAAGACCCTCGTTCACTTGTGGGAAAGATTGAAGAGATGATAGAGGAAAAGGAAAAACGACATGAAATAATTAGATACGGAAAGCCAGACTTGCACACGGATGTTTTTATAAGCTATTCAAGAAGGGATGAACATGTGGCGAAGCTTCTTTATGAAGCACTGACAAAGAAGGGACTTCGAGTGTGGTATGATAAAGAAAACTTGGGTATAGGTGATAAATTTATGGAAGAAATAAAATCATCGATAAAGCGAACACGTGTTTTTGTGCCAATTTTATCTCGAAACGTGGAGAACGAAAAAAACGAGCATCATCCCTATAGAATAGAATGGCAGACTGCAATAGATGTGGCATCTGGATATGGCAGAAATTTTATCGTGCCAATATGTGAAAGTGGATATGATTTTTATAACTCATCAATACCTGAGGATTTCAAGAAGTGCAATGCTGAATTCTTTGATTGGCAAAATACGGATTTCGACCCGTTTGCACAAAAATTATTCGATTATCTAATGACGCTTTAATTATGGCTTTAGTGAATAAAAGAGAAAACCCGTGGAAAGGGCTCCAGTCTTATCAAGATTCTGATCCCATATATGGAAGAGACCAGGAAATTGAAGCACTTTACACCAGTATTACTTATAACACCCAGACTGTTGTTTATGGTAAATCTGGTATAGGAAAGACTTCAATTCTAAATGCAGGAATCATACATCGGGCCATGGTGAATGATTTTATGCCTGTGACAGTGAGGCTGGACCATTATGCAAACAGCGAACTGAATAAATCGGAATCTTATGTGACGCAAATTGAAAAGTCGCTCTATGCGGCAGCAAAAGCCCAAAAAGTTGAAATGGAAGAAATCGTGTCACACGACGATACTCATGAAGAAACATTATGGGAATTGTTTCATAGATTCAGATATGTCAGAGGCGAAGCAGACAAGAAAATATCGATAAGGCCTATTGTGATATTTGACCAGTTTGAAGAAATATTTACATTGCAACAAGATATGCAACTGGTCAAAAATTTCTTCAAGGAATTGGCTGATTTGCTTAATGATGTAAAACCTGATTATCTAACAGAAAAAACGACATCATCCAGTAAACTGCCATCAAAAGGTGGAAATGTGTTTTCGAACATTGCAAACAGAAAACGCGAAAACAAGCCAGAATATTTGTCACATAGTGAATACCATCTTGTTATAGTATTAAGGGAGGACTTTTTATCGTATTTGGAAAGATATACCGCCTTTATCCCTGTGATGAAGACCAATCGTTTTCCGATAATGCCTCTTAGCATTGAGCAAGCAGTAGATGTGATAATGCTTCCAAGACCAGGGCTTGTGAGCCGTGATGTTGCAGAATTAATATTACAGAAAGTTACTGGAAATAATGAAATACGAATAGGTGGATTGACCCAAGTTCTGGTTGATTCAGCCATATTATCTCTATATCTGAGTAGATTGTATGATAAAATGGACGATGGTGCGACGGAAATCACTAAGAACTTGGTAAATCAATTCAGCACTCATATTATTGTTGATTTCTACGAGGAATCGGTTAAAGATATAGAGCCGGAAGTAATACAAGCCATAGAAGACTCTCTTCTTACATCGGATGGTAGACGAAACAATGTGGCCAGATTGGATTTGGTGAAACAAGGTGTTCCCGATTCGGTGATTGGCAATTTAATTGATGATAAGAAATTATTAAGACAGTTTACGTATGCTGGTGTGTTGAGAGTGGAGTATATGCACGATATTCTTTGCCCTGTGGTTAGAGAAAGAATTACAAGCAGGGAGAGAGAAGCAGAACGAAGGCTTCAGGAAGAGGAAAAGCGTAGAACTGCAGAAGAGCAAAGACAGAAGCTGGAAAAGGAAAAAGAAAAAACACGTTTGCTTCAACGACGTAATAAACGACTTGTATATGGTGGTATAGCGTCGTTTGCTATTTTGATGATATTGGGTATAGTCCTATGGGATGGTTTTTATCGTGACTTGAGTGTAAGTTATGGTAATGTGGTAAAGAAAAATGGATGGTATGAGGGAATAAATCCTCTTTCTTCATCAGAGAAAGAATACTTGCCTTATCATTATATTCTTAAGTATAAGGGAAGATGGTCAAAACGTCCGTATGCGATGGAGGCCAGGAATGGCTATGACAAACTAACTACTGAACATGGGATTGTCACGTATTTGGTTGATCCAAATGATACGACCGACAGTGGTGTGGATAAAAATATGAGGCAAAAGATGCAGACCGTTTGTAAATGGGAATTTGTGACGAATAAAGACGGTGATTTTGTTGTACAAGAGAAGTGGCTAAATGCTGAAAATGTATTGGTGTTTGTTTATAATCAATCCAAAATTGATAATGCCGAGGATGTAATTGGAACATATTCAGACGACTTTGGATTTCCTATGTTGTTAAGGGATTCCATTTATTTCTACATCAGATCAAGCTACGATGAACATGGAAATGAGATTCTGTCTGAATTTTTCGATGATGAGGGTATGCCAATGACAAATAAAGATGGAGCATATCAGATAAAACGACTTTTTTTGGCTAATGGAACAAATCAAGCTTGTTTTTCTGCATTCCTTGATGGCAATAGAATGAACGACAGGAGTGGTAATTGTGGATTCATTCACTCAAAATTCAATCCAGACAGCACTCGTTTTACAGAGACAATATTTGTGGATAGTGATATGCGACCAATAGTTTCGACTAAAGACTCAGTTGAAGTAGTAAGATACGAATACGATGAACACGAAAGAATTAAGAGCAAAAGTTTTTGGAATTGCAGTATCCTGAAAAATATTGGTGAAGAATTGGTTGATGTGGGATACTTTGATAATCCAGATACGATTGTTTATTCAAAGACGACTAATTCAAGTGGAGTGCATCAGGTGTGTTTTGATTACAATCAGCATGGACAGGTCATAAGCGAAACCTATTTGAACAAAAACGGTGAATTATGCAATAAACACGATAAGCAAGGAAAAGACTTTAAAGAAATAATATACAAATATGATGAATGGGGAAATCAAATAGAATATGTAGAGGTTGGTAAAGACAGGCATTGGGGAACAACAAACATGTTCGACAACGAATCTATATTGATAGCTAATGATAAATGGGAAGTAAACCTGAAACCAGAAACTTTGGCAGATACGATATATACAGGTAGATATTTCAATGACGTCCATAATCGTAAGGAACATTTCCTGACGACAGACTTATATGTGTTAGTTGAAAAAGATTCAAGAGGAAACATTTTAAGTACTAAATATTTTGCCAGTGACAAGAAAACTCCTATTGAACATAATGGTTTCCAAAGCAGTATTGTTGATTATGAATATAACGGAAGCATAACGAAGTTAACTGAAACTTTGTACGACAAAAGTAATAAGCAAACAAATGGAACGGATGGGTGGTCTAAAAGGATTGTAGTAGTGGACTCTCTTTCGAAAACGAAGTCTTACTTATTCTACGACGATAAAGGTAGATATTTTGAAGGCTATCGCAATAGATTTGCCGACAACTACTTTACTTATAATATTACTCAGGAAAGTATAAATGATGAATGGAAAACAATCCGTAAATACGACAATGGAAGGTTCTATTATAAATTGCATCTCATACACCCTCTGAAACCATCAATTGCTGATAAAGTTGTAGGCTGGTATGCTTTAAGTGAATTTGACAAGCCTTCTCTTATAACAGATGCAAATGGTGTTTATTATACTTGTTATTTTCCTTATGGTCATCCTCATTATTATGATGAGAACAGAATCGCTATCGATGATCCTCTAAAATACAAGAGTTTTATGATGGCTTATGTGGAAGTTAAGCAACGTGACGGGCAAATGCAATTCAAGGATGCAGACATCATTCTTTCATGCAATGACTGGGAATACTTTCCAGGTGCGGAGGATCCGTTTGTCAATACAAGATGGTGGGATCCAGTCAGACGAGAATTCTTGGTGGCTCGATTGGATGAAAGAGATAAAAAGTTTAAACTCAGAGAGATTGTAGTGCCTGCAGACATTGATATTGACAAATACCTGAATTTTGTAAAATTCAATGCTTCGTATTATGAGGCAAAAACTATTATTGAGTCTGTCCAGAATAATCTTTGACTTCAATCCTGATGACAATAAGCCAGCAGCAAAGCAAGGCCAATTTTTACGAAAGAAATTATATAGGCCTTTTAATGCTTAAATATATTTGAACGGATAATTTATAGAAGTCCCCTTAAAAGATTAATTATGGATTATTATTTTGATTATTTGGGTTTGTTCACCAGATAAAGTCCCCAAAGCAGGAGTGCTGTGCCTAATAGTAGCCACGGGGTGATGTTTTCGTCGATGATCCACCATGCGAACAGGATGGTGGCCACTGGATTGAGATACACGTAGTTGGTTGTGACCATCACTCCGATTCGTTTCAAAGCCCAGTTCCATAGAAGGAAACATAGGGTGCTTGCCACGAGGCTGAGATATAGCAGGTTGGCAAGTATGTCGCCTCGCATGAGGGTGGTGAGTTCGGGCATTTCAGGATGTGCTATGAAATAAGGGATGATGGTTATGATTCCGTAGAAGAACACTTTTCGTGTGAGGAAGAGGATTGAGTAGCGTTTGCTTACGTCCATCATAAGCAACGAATAAACCACCCAGCACATGCAGGCGGTGAACGCCAGGAGGTCGCCTTTGGGCGAAAGCTGCAGCACGAACTGTCCGTTCATCACCACTGCTGCCATACCTATCAGTGCTATGATTGTTCCGATGACTTGCCGGCGACTGATATGCTCGGATTTATAGAAGAGTGCAATGATTAATGTTGTGAACAGTGGGCATGCACAGACAATGAGCGAGGTGTTGGTAGTGGTGGTGTAGTTCATTGCCGAGTTCTCGGCAAGGAAATACACCGATCCTCCTGTGATTCCCAGCATGAGCATCTTAAGTTCGTCAGTCAGGCTTTTTGCCATCCATCGATGCCGGTGACTGCAGACGGAATAGATGAGAAGTGTGAGATATGCAAGTATGAATCGCAGGGTGAATATCTGTGCGGCACTGATTCCGTTGATCAGCAGCAGCTTGGTGAACACGAACGTGGAGCCCCATATAAGCACAACGCCCAATGCCACTATATGAGCCAATATGTCGCTTCCATTACGGATATTGTTTCCTCCCATGATTTTTCTGAAAATTTATCAATTTTTCTCCGAAAGATAAAGATGATTGAATTGTATTTAATCCCATTTTCTGAGAAATCATGCCCAATATACAGATTTCGTGGAAAAACAAGTGAGAAAACGATAAATAAAATGCGTTGTGAATCCATCAATTAGTCTTCTGCATTTTCAACAGCCCATTCTTCTATAGTCTTGCTCTCCATCGAGAACCTCACGCCCACCTTCACCACCTTCTTCCCTTCCGTGGCATAAGGAATGGCATAATTGCGGCTATTGATTTGTTGGAGTGCCTCTTGAGCGGTGCCGTTGATTTTCAGCTCAATCACGTAGGTGGCATCAGGCATGTGCACCACCATGTCGGCACGTCCTCCGGCACATTTCACCTGAGTTCGCACATATACGTTGAGCATGGAGAAAATAAGATAGAGGCTCCATTCATAGAAGCCTTCGGCATTGCTCACCTCACTCAGCTTCTTCTTGAAGCCCTCCACGTAGGGCAGTCCGGCCAGATATGCTTTCATCTCCTCGAAAGCCATGTTGATATCGTTCTTCTTGAGTGCACGCCAGAACTTGGCAGCAAAACCAAGTTTTGCCCTTCCGCTCTCAATTCCGACATAAGTGGGGAGCAAACCTCCTATGAAACCTACTCGCACCTCCTTATTTGGAATGGCGAGATGATACGCTTCAATCTCCTTGTCGTAGTCCTTGATGGTGAGATAGCCACTCTGATAGAGCAGTGGCAGAGCCGTGGTCATTGCCTCCGTAGGTAGGTCGAATTCCGACGAAGCGGCTTCAATATCCTCCATTGTAGTTATGTCGGTGCGAAAATGCTGCATTTGATAGATTAGAAACTTAGGTGTACCGGATGAAAACCAGTATAGTCCCAGTTTCTTGTCCATGAATGCGTTCAGCAAGCTAAAGGGATTATACACTCCTTCGGAATTCTCTGAAAAATGATATCCGTCGTACATCTGTTTCAGTTTGTCGTGTACTTCCATAGCTGTACATTCCATCTCCTCTGCCATGATGTCCATGTCAGGAGTGAAAGTATTAACCAACTCCTGTTCGGTGATACCACAGATGGTGGCGAACTCCTTCATCATGGATATGTTCTTCAGGTTGTTGATGGTGGAAAAGATGCTGAGTTGTGAGAACTTGGTGATGCCTGTGATGAAGCAGAAGCGCATGATGGGGTCGGCTGCTTTCAGAGGAATGTAGAACTCCTGCATGGCATCGCGCAGTTCATCGAGCAGCTGGTCGTTGTGAAGCACGTCAAGCAGCGGTGCATCGTATTCGTCGACAATCACCACCACCTTCTCACCCGTCTGCTTATATGCACGGTGCATGATGCCTTTGAGAACGTCGCCTGGCATGAGTTCTGTATCATCGCGCCCATAAATGTCTATAAAGGGTTTAAGCAAATTGATTAATTTGTTACGCAGGTCGGTCACCGACTTCATCCCTTTTGCCTGGCTCAAATCGAGGTGTATCACAGGGTGCTTCCGCCATTCCGTTTCCAGTTCTATTGCCTTGAGGCCTTTAAATAAATGGCGGTCGCCGTCAAAAAACGAATGGATGGTAGAACTAAGCAACGACTTGCCGAAACGACGCGGACGACTTAGAAAAACGTAAGGACTAAGCTGAGTCATCTTCCACATAAGCCCAGTCTTGTCAACGTAGGTGTATCCACCTTCGATAACCTTCTCGAAGGTCTGTATACCCACTGGATAGCGTCTCATATTTTCCATAACGACAATGATTTTCTGCGAAATTAGTAAAAAAACATCTAAACACAAAATTTTAGGTCCTATTAAAAATATAATTAATAGGACTTCTTCATTATCTTAGCGGGCGAGACGCCCACACCCCTGCATGCCTACTTCCACCATCAACTGCCTGCAACGTCGTCATTTTTTTTCTGGATATTTGCAACATCATTGGAAGCGACGAAGATACTTCGACACGACTCGCCCGGCCCAGACAATCCAAAAGTCGGTTTTTGGAATCCTGCGGTGAAAGACGGCTTCATCCTGACACGATTCGCATTATGGTGAAAAATCTGCCCTACGGCTTGACGGGCGCGCGCAAGGCTTCAATGGTCTGTGGATTGACGGATCCATAGCAGTTGGTTATGTCGGTTACGAACATATACTTGTATTCCAGTGACAACTCCAGCGACCGTTGCTCCATCTGATTCCACCAGTTGAGAATGATCGTTGCCTTGTTGAATGGTTCTTTCTCTTCCGGGAGCACTGGCAATGCGCATGCCGTGATGTGTGGCACGCTGAAGTGGCTGAAACAATCCTTTATGCGCATCCAGTTCGTTTTCTCGCATAGCTCGCGCGCCATGAAATAATATAGATAGGGGTTTGGCAGCGTGATGGGACGTATTCCATACCTGCCATCTTTGTTCATCAGAATGTTCATGTTGGTGTCGCAGAAGTCATCGGGGCGCTTGTCGGACAGGCAGTCGTCGTAGGGCTTTTCGGCGATGGTGGTGCGTACGAAGTTGAGTACCTTCTGGAAATCGAAGTATTCGGGCAGTTCGAATGAGCAGAACTGCTGTGTGTCCATCAGGAAATTGAGTGCTTCTTCATGGTTGAGTTCGAGGATAGTGGTTGCCTGTTTTTTCATAAATAATAAGTTTTTAAAGGTGATTTTTAAACTTTGCAAATCATTAATTTTTTGCAAAGTTAAACAAAAACTACGAACGCTATGTTCGTAGTTTTTTTACAAAAAAGAAAAAAAATGTGATGTTTTGTGATACTTATAAATTGAGTGTGATTCTTATTCTTTGAATAGGTCGTTGAGCACCACGTTATTTTGAATCATATTAATTGAGTATTCATTTTGCTTGATAGGGTAGGTAGTAACCAAAACCACGTTAATACCCTTTCTTTTTTTTATGTGACTTTTTAGTTCGTAGCATTTGTTTTTGATATTCTCTGATGTGGATTTATTGATGGAATAAGGTTCGTCGGTGTATTTCATCTCACAAATATTTACTATATTGTCACCCCGGTCAATCACCATGTCGATTTGTGTGTTTTTGTTATGAAACGCATAGGTGCTTGTGCTTATTCCTGATATTCCTAAGGCCATCTTTATCTGTTTGAGATGACTCATGCATAGATGCTCAAATGAAAGTCCACACCATGTGTTGTGTCTTGGTATTCCCGTTAGATGTTGCCAGTTTGAAGTGTCGAATGTTTGTCCTTTTTTGATAAAGCTAAAATAGAAGAGGCAAAAGAAATCTATAAGCTGATATGTGAATGAAACGTCACCCATAGTTTTATATTTTCTGACGAACCCACACTCTTCGAGCTCATCCAGTTTGCGGGTTAATCCGCCTCCGTTGCTCAACTTCGATTTTTGTATTATTTCATCTCTTGTATATCCACTCTTTTTATGTGAAAGGATGTCAACTATGCGAATATAGTCTGAAGATTTTTTGAAAAGTGAAGCGAAAAGATTAGAAAACTCATCTTCTAATAGTGGTGCCTCCGAGAAGAACAATGCATCCACATTTTGAGCCAGACTTTTGCCTTTTTCAATCATATCCATATAGTAGGGTATACCTCCTAATATCATGTAACACTCTGCGAGCATCATATCTTCCCAGAATATTCCTTTTTGTTGCAGAAATATTTTGCTTTCAGCCAGACTAAATGGCTGAATCTTCATTTTGAAAGTCAATCTGTTGTGAAGTCCTCCGTGGTTTTTTATAATGTTTTTTACCATCCAAGAAGCAGCCGAACCGCATACAATAAGTTTTATGTCGGTGCGTGCTGAAGCCCATGAGTTCCAAAATAATTCCAATGCTTTAATAAAATCTGACTTAGGGGTGTCTATCCACGGCAATTCATCAAGGAAAACTATCTTGCGCTCCCTTTTTGAATGACTGAGCAGTTGTTTTAGATAATCAAATGCTTCAAACCAATTGTTCAGTGATGATGTAACCAACGTATCGTCATATTGATTCAGTGCAACTCTGAAATTCATCAGTTGTTCCTTTTTGCTCCCTTGTGCAATTCCAGTGATATAAAAGTCGAAGTTGTTTTTAAAATATTCTCGAATCAAAAATGTTTTGCCGACACGACGTCGTCCATACACCATCAGAAATTCCGACTTGTCGGATTCGTAGATTCGCTGCAGTTCTTGTTGTTCAAGTTGTCTTCCTATTATTTTCATAGTTGTAAACTATTATTTTTGGCTGTAAAGATAGAAAAAATATAGTATATAGCCAAAAATAAGACTGATTTTTGGCTATATGATGGTGTTTTTATATACTAATAGCCAAAAATCGGGTAGCAAGAGTATGTATGATTAAGATTCTTCATCATCGTTTTCATGTCTGTGTTCTTGCAGGAAAAGAGCTATGAGCCCGATTGCCACAACCACGTCCACGATGTTTCACGTCAGTCGGTCGAGCGTGATTTTGAATGTTTTTCATCTTAGCCACTTCTTTCCATCGTATCGTCCCCTGATGGTTCGACACATCGATTCCGTCGCACTTGCTGCCGTCGTCGCGTCTGGCTTCTATCGTATTGTGTGAAAAATTAATTGATTTTTTGGTGGATTGTGTGAAAATACAGTCTCTTTAGGAGTGGATTATGTGAAAAATATGAATAATTAGTTGCGGAACATGCTGTTGTTACTCTTTTGCCATTTCTCTATCGACACTCGACACTCGACTTTCGACTTTCATCCATGCCATGTTAAAATGTAATTTCTTATGTAGTTTTTGCTTTATTTTATGTATATTTGCTGACAAAACAAAATAACTGAACTTATGAAAAAGAGAATCTTTTTATTTCTGACTGTGGCACTGCTTTCCGTGGCTGCTTATGCCCAGGATGGCTTGAAGCGTGTTTACGATGAGAATCTGAACCAGATGGTTCAGATTGATGAGGCTGTTGCAAAGGCTGCGGCAAGTGGGAAGTTCGTGGTCTGTCAGGTGGGCGGCAACTGGTGCCCGTGGTGTTTGCGCTTTGCTGATTTTGTGGAGAAGGATAGCGTGGTTAGCAAGGTGGTGGACGACAACTTCGTGTATATCCACGTGAATTACAACCCTACGAAGGTTGCATCGGAAGAACTCAAGGCCTCCACGGAGCAGATGATGGCTCGTCTGGGCAATCCGGCTCGTTTCGGATTCCCTGTATTCGTGGTGCTCGACGAGAAAGGTCGTGTGCTCCACACTCAGGATTCAGCCTTCCTTGAGGAGGGCAAGGGATACGACCAGGTTAAGGTGCTGCGCTTCTTCCAATGCTGGACGCCGAAGGCGGTTGGCAGAAGCTTATAATCCCAAATCGGTTATTAGGCCGAAAAGATGTAGAATTATAATTATTCCTGTTCTTTTAATGTCATAACAACATTTCTTTTGGCACCTTGCCTTCGTAAGCCTCTCGATGTGGCTCGCCACACCTTTGAGTCTTCCAAAGACAATCTGCTCAAAATAAATATTATTCTGACATAAAACCTAATGACCGATTCGGGATAATTGAAAAGAGAATTTTTGATTTTTCAGCGGGCGTGACGCCCACACCCCTGCATGGTTACGATTTGAAAAGGGGTTTTGCGGCTGGAGGTCAGTGGTGTTGCACAATGCTTTGTGGGGATGGTGCAAAAACGGATGTTCTGCATTTTTATTCTGATGGTGGTTCAATCATCGGGCGTACGGCTGGACGGGCGCACGCAAGGTACGCCCCTACAAGTGGATGGGTTGCGTGTGTTTAAATTTGCTTGTTACAGCGTACGAGATTTTTATGCTGCAGAGAAAAATGTTTATTTAAAAGTGTAGAGCATAATCCCGATAATCCTGTTAATCTCGTAAATATTATAGGTTGATGCAGAGGAGGATTGTGGCAGTGATGATGATGGCTGCCGTTTCGGCTATGAGGCATGTGGCGATGCTGGCATGTAGGTCGGAATTGTTGAGTGGGCGAGGGTTGTCGCCTATGTGTGGTTTATAGAATTCCTGTCCGAAATAGTTGTGTGTGCCACCAAACTGGCAGTCGAGCGTTTCGGCAAGAGCTGCTTCTGGCCATCCACTGTTTGGTGATGCGTGTTTTGGTCCATAATGGCAGACGAAGCGTATGCGTTGCCAGAGCGAGCGTTTGCTGTGTTGCTCCGATGGTTTTATCTTGCTGTATACCCATCCGCTGACAAGCATTAGAAATGCCGTGATGCGAGCCGGCATGTAGTTGGCTATGTCGTCGATACGTGCTGCCCAGCACCCGAACTGGCGGTAGCGTTCGTTGCGGTAGCCTATCATGGAATCCAGTGTGTTTATCATCTTATATGTCAACATTCCGGGCACTCCGAGCAGAGCGAACCAGAAGAGTGGGGCGATGACTCCGTCGGACAGGTTCTCAGCCAGTGTCTCCAGCGCTGCAGTGCGTACCTCTTGTGCAGTGAGTTCCGATGTGTCGCGGCCAACGATGCGTGCCACCTGCCGCCGTCCGTCGTCGAGGCTCTTGTCCAATGCCTTGAACACCATCTTGACTTCTTTCCTCAGCGTCTTTCCTGCGAGGCAGAAGAATGCCAGCACCACCTGCAGGCAGATGCTCAACGCCATGATGGCGGTGTGCTCTTGATGATCAAGCCACCAGAAGAGCAGGAAGGCCATAGTGAAGGTAATGGCAATGCTCAGCAGGGCGAACGCCGCGCCTTTGACCATCTTGCCGCGTCCCTTGTTGAGGTGTCTTTCTCCGAATCCTATCCATTTTCCCATATATACCACTGGATGGGGCAACCACGATGGGTCGCCCAGCAGCAAGTCGAGCAGCCAGGAGATTATGATTAAATTAGGAATTAGGAATGAGGAATGAGAAATTGTTTCCATGCGGAGGGGTGCTTTGCAAATTGAAAATTATAATAGATTAGTTGACGAGTAAAAGGCGGCTATGATTAAATTAGGAATTAGGAATGAGGAATGAGGAATTGTTTCCATGCGGAGGGTTATTTAAATTCTACGGAGTTTTTGGGAGAAGAGGAGGAACAACCTGACGGTTGTTTTACCATGCGGGCGGTGTGCTTTGCAAAAAAATATAATAGATTAGTTGACGAGTAAAAGGCGGCTATTATTAAATTAGGAATTAGGAATTAGGAATGAGGAATTGTTTCCATGCGGGTGGTTATTGAAGTCTACGGATATTGGGAGAAAAGGAGGACAACCTTGCGGTTGTTGATGGACGGGCTTCGTACAATGACTTTCAAATCTCGTCTTTCAGTGCTTTGATGAGTTGGTCGTTTTCGTCGGGCGACTGTATGGCGATGCGGAAATGTCGTTGGCTGAGGCCACTGAAGTTGGATGCATCGCGTATGAGGATGCCGTGGCGTGTGGCGAGTCGCTCCTTGAGTTCGGCAGCTGAGCCCTCGCTTAGTTGGCAGAGGATCATGTGGGAGTCGGACGGACTGATGGTCATCTTGCCTGTCTGTTGCAATGCTTTCGTCACTCGCTGACGCTCACTGATGATGCTGTCGATATCGAGTTTGTAGTCGGCTTTGTGGTTGAGCAGATAGAGTCCGGCTTCTTGTGCCAGGGCATTGACGCTCCATGGCATACGCTGCGCCCTTATCTTGCTTAGCAGTGTGGTGTTGGCTGTGGCATATCCCAATCGGAGGCCAGGGATACTGAACTGCTTTGTCATGGAGTGCAGCATAATCACGTTGGGCATAGCTGCTGCCTCTTTTGCCGAGAGCAGTGGCTCGCTGGTGAATGGTGCATAGCTTGCATCGACGACGAACACCGTCTTCTCATTCTCTTTAATCAGTTTTAGAAGCGATTTGAGGGGTGTTACGGTGCCTGTCGGGTTGTTTGGGCAGCATATCCATAGGAGACCGAAGTCGAAGCTTGTGGGTGGTATTTGGAAGATGGTTGTCAGCTTATGATTGTTGGCGCGGCATGCGTCGGCATATTCGGCAAATGTGGGCTGCAGGATGAGTGAGGTGGAGCCTTGGAATGCCTGTGCTATTAGATAGATGGCTTCGGTGGCACCGCTGCATGCCATCACCTCTTCGGGCTTTATGCTCAGTTCGCTGGCCAAAGCCGTTTCCAGTGTCTGCGGTGCAGGCTCTGGATAGTTGCTTATCTTGTCGAAGTGTTTTATCAGATGGTTTTTCAGTCCATCGTGATTGAAATGGTTGTAGACATTCGAACTGAAATTGATTCGTATGTCGCTGTATTTGTATGTGTCGTCGCCGTGTCCGTGTGTCATTGAATTGTTTATAGTTTATAGTTTAATGTCGAGAGTCGAGAGATTCATGCCGGATGGTGCTTCGCAAATCGCAAATTAAAGCCATGCAGATGATTTTTGAATTCTACGGAGATTAGGAGAAGGGGAGGACAACCTGACGGTTGTTGCCATGCGGAGAGTTATTTAATATTCATTCATCATTCATTATTTCGTAGATCTTGTTTATGTCGAGATGCTGACGCACGAAGGCAGCCAGCTTGTCGTATTGTTGCTGTTTGAATTCGTCGGCAGAGAGAGGCTGTATCTTATTTTCAGCTTTGTTGAATGGTTTCAGGATATGTTCGATCACGGCAGGGTTGTCGAGCAGTCCGTGGATGTAGGAACCCATGCAGTTTTGTTCTTGCAGGATTCGTTGGTCGGTGTTGCTCTCGCCCTGGTGTATCTCGTATCCCTTGCAAGTCTGTCCGTTGAAGATGAATTCCACTTGTCGTGTTGTCTTCTCGCGTGTCATCACGGTGGTGATGGGCAGCAGTCCCAGTCCAGGCAGTCGCTGAATCGAACCTTCCACTCCATCGGGGTCTTCCACCGTTTGCCCGAGCATCTGGTAGCCTCCGCAGATGCCGATCACGGTCTTGCCGTTGCGATGTGCTCTGATGATGGCCTGAGCCACTCCGTTTCGCCGCAGCTGGTAGAGGTCGTCGAGTGTGGCTTTTGTGCCTGGAAGAATGATGATGTCGGCTTTTTCTATGTCTGTGGTGTTGTTGGTATAGAAGAGGTTGACCCGCTCGTCGCGTTCGAGCACGTTGAAATCCGTGAAGTTGCTGATATGCTGCAGCATAACCACCGCTATGTTCACTTTCCCCTCGCTGAGCGAATGGTGTTTTTGAGCCAGTTGCATGCTGTCTTCCTCTTCGATTATGATGTCGTTGAACATCGGTATGACTCCCAGCACCGGTATCTTGCAGATATCTTCCATTATTCGTCTGCCCTCTTCGAATAGTCGCAGGTCGCCACGGAACTTGTTGATTATGATTCCTTTGATTCGTTTTCGGTCGTCGGGCTGCTGAAGCATCACGCTTCCGTAGCATGATGCAAACACTCCTCCGCGGTCGATGTCTGCCACGAGAATCACTCGTGCATCGGCATGTCGTGCCATCGGCATATTCACGAGGTCAGTGTCCTTCAGGTTCAGTTCCGACACACTGCCGGCACCTTCCATCACGATGGGGTCGTAGCGCATGGCGAGCCTGTCGAACGCTTGGTTCACGGCCTGCCGGAGTTCCTCGCGTCCTTCCTTGCGGAAATAATCGTAGGCAGAGCGATTGCCTATTGGCTTACCGTTGAGCACCACCTGTGTGGTGTGCTCTGAATTAGGCTTTAGCAGCAGTGGGTTCATGTCGGTATGCGGTTGCAGACGGCATGCCTCAGCCTGAACGGCCTGTGCACGTCCTATCTCCAGTCCGTCGGGTGTGGCGAAGGAGTTGAGCGCCATATTCTGTGCCTTGAACGGAGCGGGATGATGCCCGTCCTGAAGGAATATGCGGCAGAGAGCGGTGGCTAATACGCTTTTACCTACGTCGCTGCCGGTGCCTACTAACATTAATGGATGCATTATTTTAAATGAAGAATGAAGAATTATTTTAGTTGACGAGTTGACAAGTAGACTAGTTGTTTGTAGATGTTGACGAGTATACGAGGGTTAACGGTGAAAGAAAGGCGTGCCTAACTCTTTTCGTAGATTGGTGAAAACTTGTTCTACGGCTTGACGGGCGCACGCAAGGTACGCCCCTACGGCGGATGGGTTATGTACAACGACTTTATGTATATAGTAATTATATATTATTTTAGTTGACGAGTTGTTTGTAGTAGTAGACGAGTAATTAAATTAAAAATTAAAAATTTTCCATGCGGACGGTTTTATTTGAATTGTAAAATAGAGTCTTGAGGGTGTTTATATTTTCTGCCCAGTACCAATGGGTATAGCCAGCGATTACGTTTTTGTAGCGGTAGATGGGTGTATCTATGGGTTTGCCTGTGGCAGTCTTCTGGATCCGGATGACCTCAACAGACGGGTCCAATGGTTTTTCCACTATCGATGAGTAGTGAAACTCATGTCCTCTGATGGTGATTCCATTGTGTTCTGCTTGTCGGTAGCCCAGATGGAGTCGTGCTCCGTTCATTGTGGCTTCAAGGGGCAGCACTCCGCACATGGGCATTCCGTCAAGATTATTGCAAAGATACATAAATCCTCCGCATTCGGCAAATATTCTGCCACCCTTTCCCGCGAATGCCTTGATGGCATTGCGCATCTTTTTGTTGGCTGAGAGTCGGTCGGCAAACAGCTCTGGATAGCCTCCTGGCAGATAAATCAAGTCGGCTTCGGACAACTGTCCGTCGTGTAGGGGAGAAAAGAACTCCACGTTGCCAATCTCCTTCAGTGAATCTATGTTGGCTCGATATGTGAAATTAAATGCCTCGTCGTGGGCTATTAGTATGTTCATGATTTTTGTGGAAGGATAAACCCAAATCGGTTATTAGACCGAAAAGATGTAGAATTATAATTATTCCTGTTCTTTTTATGTCATAACAACATTTCTTTTGGCACCTTGCCTTCGTAAGCCTCTCGATGTGGCTCGCTACACCTTCGAGTCTTCCAAAGACAATCTGCTCAAAATAAATATTATTCTGACATAAAACCTAATGACCGATTCGGGATAAAGTTGTAGATATTCATATTTGGTCAGTTCAATCGCTTTTATTTTCTGGAGGAGTGGCATGGTTGTTATATGGAAAAAAGATCATCCATTGTAACCTCGTTTTGTATCATATTATAGTAACTATTGTGAGCAACGCCATTTGTTGTTATCATTACTAAGTGCACAGTGTGTTTGTCTTTTGATAGTTCTTGATAAGCTCCAAGTTTGTTTTGCAAGTTTACAGCATAGTCTTTGTCAATAGAGAAGACGTTTGTGGTATGTTTAATTTCGAAAATATCAGTTAATCCATCGGCACGACGCATAACAAGGTCAATCTGTGCTCCAGGCCGTTTTTCTGTTCCACGAACAAACCATGAACATACGTTTGTTTGGACACCATAGATTCCTAAAGCTGCTTTGATTTGTGGAATATGCTGAAGGCATACTCGCTCAAAGGCGAGCCCTTTCCAGTTGTTGTGTGATGCGGAAGTGAATGTGTTCGACCAATAATGTTCGTCGCTGAAAGCGTTTTTCTTTATGCAAAGGTAATAGAATAGTGTGTAGTTGTCAATCAACTGAAAAAGTGCTTTTGTCTCGGTGGTATCTGCTGAATCAAAGCGGCGTATGAAACCACATTCTTCCAAATCATCCAAAATAGTGGAAAAAGTTCCTCCATCTGTGAGATTGCTCTCTCGCAGGATTTCCTCTCTTGTCATTCCTGACTTCTTTCCATTGCTCATAGATTTTATGACTTTGAGATAATTTTCGGGGCGTCTGAACAGAATAGAATAAAGTGCTTCAAACTCATCATGTAGTTGTGCTGTTTCGACGAAGAAAAGATGGTCAACATTCTGTGCAACACTCAAGCCTTTCTTCAAGAAACTCCAGTAATATGGAATTCCTCCGAGAATCATGTAAAGTTCCAGTACGTCTTTTCTGTCAAGGGCAAGATTGTTGCTCTTGGCAAATAGTTCACACTCGCGAAGTGTGAAAGGTGCAAGCTTGATGCGGTTAGTTAATCTTCCGCGAAGGCCGCCCTTGTCCTTCAATAGTTTTTTGCTAATCCATGATGTGGCACTACCGCATACAATGAGTACTATGTCTTTCTCTCGACGAGCCGTGGCCCATCCATTCCAGAAATTTTCCAGAGCACTTATAAGGTTGCCTTTTGGTGTGTCCATCCACGGGAGTTCGTCGATAAACAGAATTTTCTTACCTGCCGGAGCATTGTTGATGAGTTGTTTTAGTAACTCGAAAGCATCAATCCATGTTTTAGGAATTGCACACTTGCTTAGGCCTGACGCTACAAGAGAATTGCGGAATGCTGTTAGTTGCTGATGTAGTGTTCCCTTAGATACTCCAGTATGCTGAAAGCAGAAATGGTAGTTGAATGTTTCTCTTATAAGATATGTTTTGCCCACACGCCGTCTGCCATAGACGGCACAAAACTGTGACTCCTCTTTCTCAAGAAGGCCTTCCAGTTCACGTCGTTCTTTTTCACGTCCTATAATCATGTTTACAAACTTTTGTGGTTTTCGCTGCAAATATAGTAAAAAGTTTGCTATAATTAGCGGAAAAATGTATTTTTCTTTATATTTCCGCTGGAAATAATGTAAAAAGTTTGCTATAATTAGCGGAAAATATTTTTTTTCTTTTAATTCCCGCTGAAAATAAGTTATATTTGTAAATATATGAAAAATTATTTAAATTTGCAAGATATAAATCTAATTAGAAAACATTTAATACCAATGATTAAAATATTTCAATTACATCGGTTATTTCTTATTATTTTATTCCAATTTTTTTTAATTTTTCTTATTCTGGAACCTTAAATACTATAGATATTTCATTGACATTCGCAACATCGGATTTTAATATTGAAAATATAGATGGATTTACCAAAATATCATCAAATAAATGTCGCAATAGGTGGTAATGTCACTACGGCTAAGCCTAATGGTCCTGTGGTAATCGACAGAGGAGCTGCAATTATCAACGCGGACAATGTTATTATAACAAATGGCTTTGAGGTGAGAAAGGGAGCGTCATTGGAAATAATACCAACTCAACTTAACAATTAATAGAGATACTATGAAAAAGATAATATTACTTTCAATCATGAATTGTATGTTGGGCACACCTTTTTTGTGGTCACAAGATGATTATTTTCCTTTTATTGAACAGGGAAAAGAATGGAATTTTATAGCTTACCAATCAGATGGTCTGGGAAAAACAACAGAATATGAATATAAATATAAAATAAATGGAGACACAATAATAAATCAAGTTAAATATGCAAAGATTTATATGATAGATTATCGCTATAATTCAACAGAATTGTCTGCTTTTGTGAGAGAAAAGGATAAAAAAGTTTATCAATATGCCCCTTGGTCAGAAAATGAAACTTTAATATATGACTTTGATATTAAGGTAAATGATTCTATATGCATCTGTAATGGAAACTGGCAGTTAATTCTTAAGAATGTTTCAACAATTAATACTGAAAGTGGTCAGCGAAAATGTTTTTATTTTGAGAGTTATGCATATAATTCTTTTGAAAGTAGTTGGGAATATACTTATGCTTATCCCATATATATTATAGAAGGAATAGGAAGTACATTCTCACCGGTGTACTTTACACCTGAATATATGATGTCTTCTCGGTATCTTGATAAACTTGTTTTCTGTAGTGTTAATGATAGATGTATTTATAAGATAGATAATTTTCAAGACTATATCACTTCCATTAATCTTATGCCAGTAAAACTGGACTCTGTGAAAAAAGAAAGACTATATGATTTGTCTGGTAGAATGTTAAAAGATTTGCCAGAGCATGGAGTTTATATTATGAATGGTAAGAAAATAATGAAATAAAGATTGTATAATCTTCATTCTTTAGTCAGTTCTATGAGTTTGTTGATATTGATAGTAGCCTCTGCTTCATGAGCGGCGAGGGATACGAGTCGTTCCATGTTTTCCTGTTCGGGGATGGTAAGTCCCAGATGTCTCCCTGGAATGTTTAGTTCTGGATTGCGACGTAGATAGCCGAGACATTCGGTTCCGGTGGATTCGCATGCAGTGCGTAGCATGTTGAAATGCTTGTCGGACGCCACTTGGTTGAACACCACGCCGGCAATTCTCAACGGCTTGGGGTTTTGCACGTTTTCTGATGGCGGTGGAACGAATGTCTTGAAGCCGTGGATAAGTGGCGCCACGCTGTAGGCGGTAGATTTGGCACTGACAACCAGCACTACAGGCACATTGAGCAGCATGGCTATTTCAGCGCTGCTCCCTTTCCAAGAGTCATAGCCGTCGTAGAGGCCCATCACACCTTCCACGATGCGAATGTCGGCTCCTTCGCCATAGTGGCGGAAGAGATGCCTCACGTGGTCGGACGATGACATGAACGTGTCGAGGTTGACCGACTCTCGGCTGGTTGCCATCTTGTGGAACATGGTGTCGATATAATCGGGACCGCATTTGTATGGCTGCACAGCCAATCCGCGTTTGGACAGTGCTCTCATCAGTCCTATGCTTAGTGTTGTCTTGCCGCTGTTGGATGTTGCGGCGCCTATTAGAAAATCCATATTGGATAGTTTATAGATTATAGTTTATAGTCGAGAGAAAAATTACAAATAACTTCCTTACCTTCCCTACCTTCTTTAAATTGTAAATCTTAAATAATAAAACAAATCGTAAATTGTGAAATATAAATCGTAAATACAATTAACTTGCCTAACTTCTCCTTTTTAAGAGAATTGTTAGTGCCACGGGCGCTCCGATGAGAGCGGTGACGGAGTTGATAGGCAGTGCACCTTCGAAGCCAGGAAGTCGCGCGATGAGGTTGCAGAGCAATGCGAGTGATGCCCCGCAGAAGAGTGTGGCAGGGAGAAGTATGCGATGGTCTTCGGTTCTGAATAGTCCTCGAGCAATATGCGGCACAGCGAGCCCAATGAACATGATTGGACCGCAATAGGCAGTGACGATGGCAGTGAGGATGCCTGCGGTGGTGATGATGAGCATACGTGCTCGGCGTATGTTGAGTCCGAGGTTTTGTGCGTATTGCTCACCCATCAGCAGCATGTTGAGCGGCTTGGCAAGCAGGATGGTGAACGGCAGAATTACAGCCATCAGCCCCACAAATACATATACTTGTCCGCCAGTGACACGCGCAAAGCTTCCGAGGCCCCATATCACGTAGGCACGTATCTCCTCCTCCGTGGAGAAGTATTTGAGCACACCAATGATGGCAGTGGCTATATAGCCTATGAGCACGCCGGCAATGAGGAGCGTAGCATTGCCACTCACTTTCTGGGAGAGATAAACTATGAGCATCATCACGAGCAATGCTCCTGCGATTGCTGCAATGGTGAGTGCTGTGTTGCCGATGAATCCGAAGCGTGTCATCAGCGTGCCGCCTATGCTTCCGCTCAAGAGTACCACGAATGCCACTCCCAGGCTGGCAGCGCTGGAGATACCAAGCACCGACGGCCCTGCCAAAGGATTGTGAAACACTGTCTGCATCTCCAGACCTGCCACCGACAGTCCTGCTCCGCAGGCTATGGCTGTGAGGGCTTGGGGCAGACGAGTGTTCATCACTATGTTGGTCCATACTTCAGGTTCTTGTTCGTTTCCGGCAAGAATGGCGAAGACATCGCTCATGGGTATGCTCACGGAACCCATCACGAGATTGAGAATCATGAAGATCGGAATGCTCAAGATGAGCGACGTCATCAGGTGTTTTGTATATTTTTTCACGTTATTTCTTTATTTAGTAGACGAGTAAACGAGTTGCTTGTTGTCAAGCTAATGATTTATTTATCAAGAATTATTAGAATTTATGGAATTATTATCTCAAAGAAACCAGCGAAATCAGAGATTTATTTTTATTTATTTTTCATTTAATTAAATGTATCTGCAGTTCTCCTTGCGGAAAGACTGTCCGGCAGTGGGAGAGGCAGAGTTGCTGGATTTTGTCGAAGAATGCTGGGGGCATGAATTGCCATAGTTCGCGTGCCATGGTGATATTGTCGATTTTGTCGGCATACTCTGGCGCGAGGCTTTTTAGGAATTGTTTGTTCATCTGCACCTTGTGTGAGTGGGTGTCGAGATTCCCTTCAGCCAGTTTCACCGCCTTGCCAATCATAATGCCGAGATGCACTTCCTCGAATCCCAGGGCGTATGCTTTTTTGAGTGTTTCGCCGATGAAATTGCCGTAGTGTACCACCCTCAGGTCGGGAAACATCGTTCTCAAGGCGTCTTCGCCGTTTTTGCCCGATGCCAGTCCGATGGCAGTGCATCCGATGGCACGTGCCACTTGGAGTTCGCGACCGATGCTCTCCACGAACGCCTTGTTGCTCAGAGGCGATACTATGCCGGTGGTGCCTATAATGCTGATGCCCCCTCTCACTCCCACTTTTTCATTGAAGGTGTTCTTGGCTATCTCGCTGCCGTTTTCCACGGATATTGTGATGTCGCAACCTTGATCGGTCAACGCTCTGACCTCGTTAGTCATCATCTCGCGGGGAGTGGCATTTATGGCAGGTCCTCCCACGGGAATGCCCAGTCCGGGAAGTGTGACCGTTCCCACGCCTTCGCCACGCATGAAACGGATTTCGCTTGATTCGTTCAGCTCCACCTTTGCCGTAATCTTGCATCCACGTGTCACGTCGGGATCGTCGCTGAAGTCTTTCACCACTGATGCTATGCCCTCTGACTCTACTTCAACGGGTATGGTGATGCTTTCTCCGTCAGGAAGTGCAAAAACCACTTCTTTAGGGCAGTCGCCAGTAAGGACAGATAACAGTGCTGCCTTGGTGGCTGCGGTGGCGCAGGCACCGGTTGACAGACCCGTCTTGAGAGGGAAGAAGTCGGGAACCGCCTTTTCTATGGCTCGTCGGAGGCTATGAGGGCCAGTGATTATAGAAAGTCGAGAGTCGAGAGTCGAGTGTTGAGTGTTTGCTGTTGATGGTGGTTCTACGATGAATATTTTGATTCCGAGTCGTTTGGCGGCATTGATTTTTTGGTCGAATCCTCCGCTCTGTCCGCTTTCCTTGGTAATGATGGCGTCGCAACCTATGGATTTCATCAGCTGTATCTCCTGTTGCTCGGTTGGTAGGCATAGCGATTCGTCGTAGAATATGATATGGTCGGCCGGGAGCCCGCTTGCCTTGGCTGTTTCGATGCTTTCCTGCCTGTTGAGTATGCGGAAGACGGTATTATGAGTTTGCCAGTAAGATTTGAGTTTTGCGATGGTGTTCACTCCGCTCAGAGCCAGCAGCAGTTTGATGTCATGCTGCTTCATTATCTCTGCCGCTTCTTCAAAACTCTTGCAATATACTGCTCCTTCAATCTTTTCTTGCCGTTGTCGATCGAATCGAACGACTGGCATGTCAGTATTCATGATGGCCTTGTGCAGGTTTTCTGCAAACGGATGGGCGGCATCCACTATGCATTTTATGTCGTTCTCCTTGCAGAATCGGCAAATGTCTTCGGATGTCATCGCCCCCACAAGCCTTATGCCGTTCTTCATGTCCACCTGCTGCAAGTTGCTTTTGGTGGAGTAGTAGAACGGTTTTCCTGCTTGCTCACATACATTGATTGCAATGCGTCCTTCTGTGGTGCCTCCGAAAATCAGAATCATTCCTTTCCTTCTCTGAATAGGTGTGTGAAGTGTCCGTCGTATAGTCGGCTTAGTCCTTGTCGGTTGTCGATGGCTTCGCCCACAACAATCATGGTAGTCAGTGTGAGTTTGTTGTCGGCAATGATTTGTGCGAGGTCTTTCAGTTGTCCCCTGAAAATCTTCTGGTCCTTCCACGTGAGTTTGTAGCATGCAGCCACTGGTGTTTCTGGCGGATAGCCTCCTTCGAGCAGTTCGTCTTGCACCTGCTGTGCCAGCGATGCAGATAGGAATATGCACATGGTGCTTTGGTGTTGTGCCAGCATGTGTAGTTTTTCCTTTTCCGGCATGGCGGTTCGTCCTTCGCCTCGTGTGAGTATGATGGTCTGGCATCGCTCCGGTATGGTGAACTGACTTCTCAGTTCTGCAGCTGCGGCGAGGAAGCTGCTGATGCCAGGGGTGATGTGATAATCCATCTCGTATTTGTCGAAGAACGCCATCTGCTCCTGGATTGCTCCGTAGATGCATGGGTCGCCGGTGTGTAGCCTCACCACGAGTTTTCCTCTGTCGTAGAATCGTTTCATCAGTTCAAATTGCTCTTCGAGGTCCATGGATGCACTGCTTCTGACTGTTGCTCCCGGCTTGGCGCAATAGGTCAGTTCCTTAGGCACGAGGCTGCCGGCATAGAGAATGAGGTCAGCCTTTTGCAAGAAGCGGCGGCCTCTCACGCTAACAAGATCTGGGTCGCCTGGACCAGCCCCCACAATCTCTATATGTCCTTTCGGTGATGTGGCATGGTCTTGAGCTAAGGCGTATGTGTAGTGGCATATCTTGCCGTCTACGTTCATTGAGCCTTTCTGCTTTTCGATTACGAGCATTGAATGCTTGTCGTGTGCCTTGGCAGCCGATTCAGCCACTCCGTAGCATCCAGTCACCTCAAACACCTTATCGCTTGGATTAGGAATATTGATCTTTGCCAACAGGTTAGCTGGATAGATATTCACTTTAGCCCATGGCATGAGTTCCTGCAGGGCAGGTATGAGCGGTTCGTCTTTCTTCAGTTCTATGGTGTTGATGCTTGCTATTGCCTCCTTGGCATATCCAGCAGCCTTGATATCGTCGATCATCTGGACTGCAATCTCTATAGGTGCCATCTTCTGACATCCGAATCCCAGATGCAGGCATGGCGGAAAATACTGAATCATCGGTATGCCCTCATTGGGATATACCTTTGGCGACACTGTTATGATGAGTTCAAATCCTTTCTTGTTGCTCCGGGTGTATGCCTTGTAGTCGTTGTAGGAATTGAAAATTCTCACGTGCTTAGGGCATGTGCTTTCCATTGCCTTGGTTCCTTCGTCTTCACATTCGATGATGAGTGCCGTCAGCTTGCGGTTTACGAATGTTGCAATGGCTTTGTTCATGGCAAGGCGTTTCTGCTTGCCCATGTTCCATCCGTATTGCTTTGCCATAGTGTCGAGAGCCCATAGTCCGTTGTTGTCGCTCTGGGTGGTTATGATGGCCTCGCCTCCGGTGACGCGTGCTATTTGTCGTGCCAGTTCGTTGGCTCCGCCCACGTGGCCGCTCAGTACGGGTATGACATACTTGCCAGTGGAGTCGACGCACACGATGGCAGGGTCGGTATATTTGTCGTTGATGAGCTCTTTGTATTTCCTCACGCAGATGCCCAGCGCACCGATGAAGACTATTGCCTCACCATCGAACAGAATATCTTCTTTCTCAATGGTTTCTGCCAGCTTCTGGCCCGTTTCATTTATGTATTCGAATTTTATCATTATTTATTTAAATTAGGAATTAGGAATGAGGAATTAGGAATGAGGAATTGTTTTGCCATGCGGAGAGTTATTTAAATTCTGCGGAGATTAGGAGAACAACCTTGCGGTTGTTGCCATGCGGGCGGATATGAATGATGGAGTTTTCGATATATCGATATACCTATATACCGATTTGACTCTCGGCTTTCAAAATACTCTCTGCTCTCGGGCTCTCTGCTTTCAAGATACATATCGGGTTGTTGTCGTTGGTTTGGATGGTTTGGCATATCTGCCATTTCATGCCGTTTTGTTCAGCGGCTTCGATGAATAGTTGTTTGCTGTGTTCACTCACGGAATTGAATACTATGCATCCTCCGGTTTTGAGCACGCTCTTAGCCTTTGCGAATATCTCAGACATTTTGCCTCCGTGCCCGCCGATAAACACGGCATCGGGTGGAGTCAGCTGGCTGATGTCGGCATTCAGGAAATCCGCGATGATGGCGTTGATGCCCGGTGTGCCGAATCGTCGTGAGTTGGTCTTCATGAGCTGACGTCCTTCTTCACGTATTTCGAATGCGGTGATTTCGAGCCACGGAAATCTGAGCTTTGCTTCAATGCTTATGCTGCCGGTGCAGAATCCTATGTCCCATAGCGATTGCTTGTTTTGGAGTCCGAGCACGGATAGCGTGGCAAGGCGTATGGGCCATTTGGTAATCATCTTCTCGCGTCCGTTGAGTAGTTCAAACTGTTCGTCGGGAATACCGAATGGGATGATTCGTTCTGATGTCCTTTCAAGTATTATGCAGTTTGGGGTGGAGTAGTCCATGCCCTCTTGATATTCCGAAATGCGTTCTTCTGCTTCGTTTCCCAGTTTTTCGCCCACGATTATGCGATAGTTGGTGTAGCCATAGTCTTTCATCCGTTGCCATATATGGTCAGGCGTTTTATTATGGTCGGTGAGGCATCCTATGAGCCGTTCGCCTCTGATCAATGCCTCGTCAAGTTGGTTCCATGGTCTTCCTGTGAGCGAAACGCATCTCATGTCTTGGTAAGGCATGTTGATGCGGTGGGCAAGCATCTGCAGTGAATTGAATGATGGGTAGACCGTCATCTTGCAATCTGGACATTCACGTTTCACCGTTGCTGCAAAACCATAGAAGAGAGGGTCGCCCGATGCGAATATCACGATATCTTCGTGCTGTTCATATTTTTTGAATACATCGGCGATGGGCACTGTTATGTCAATCCATGTGTGTTTTTCTGGCAGGAAGGACATCATGATTTCATGGTGTCGTTTTCCGCCTGAAAACACAAAACCTCTGCGTATGACATCAAGCACTTCAGGTGGAAACCATTGTTCTCGCCTGTCGCTGATTCCTATGATAGTGCAATGGGTCATGGTTTTAGTTTATAGTTTAAAGTTTATAGTAGAGAGTCGAGAGAAGAATTTCCGTAATCTCGTAATTCGGGATAATCCCAATCAATCCTTATAATTCCCAATCAAGTTATTTCTGAGAGGCATGTCATCGAAAACTAAAATAATTTTTCATTATTGACTTCGTCGAATCTGCTATCGCTCGACATAATGAAAACAAGTTTTCCTTTTGTACTCGCTTTATCGCAGATTTCATTATTCATTTTAGAAGCAACGCTTCTACAAATCTCTTCCTGGCTTGAGTGCTTGTGCGTCGTCGTAGGTCAGTATGCTGTTGACGAGTGTTGCAGCGAGGTTGCTCCCGCCTTTTCGTCCGTCGATGATGATTTTGGGAATATGTTTGAACGGTTTTGCAGCATGTTTGCTCTCGCGTACGTTTACGAATCCCACCGGTGCTCCTATGATTCCAGCTGGTTGGCATTTGCCTTTGCGTATGAGGTCGCACAATTCGAGCAGAGCCGTAGGTGCATTTCCGAATGCATAGAGGGCATTTGGATGTTCTTCTACTGCCAAGCGCATTCCAGCTTGTGCACGCGTGATGTTTTTCTCTTTTGCCATCTCGGCTCCGCGTGGGTCGTTGATATAGCAGACCACTTCAATGCCAAGTCGTTCGAGGGCACCTTTGCGTATTCCGCTTGCCGCCATGGTCACGTCGGTGACAATGGTGCTCAGTGATCCGTCTTTCACCTTGGCATAAATCAGTTCCGTGGCTCGGTCGTCCATCCACAGCAGTCGTTCCATTTCGAAGTCGGCAGTTGTGTGTATGGCATGTAGCATCGGCCATAATTTCCAAATCGGTATGTCGGGATTTCGCAGTTCGTTCTTTATGGTGTTGAACGAGCGAATCATGATTGACTGACCTATTTTTTCGTTCGTTGGCTGTTCGTCGCGATAGTAGCCTCGAGGAGTGATGAAATTCCGGTTCCATTCGTAGGATTGGCTGTTGCCTATAATCACGACGGTGAACATATCTATTTCTTCAGGGTCGAATTCCTGGAGAGTGGTTATTTTGGCTGTCTGCTCATCTCTGCCAGCCTGACGCACGTAGCCCACAGTGGTTTCGGGTGCTCTATGTTTCATGAAGATTTCCTTCAGGCGGTGGAGTTGCCAATAGCGTCCGTTGCTCTTTGGATTGTAGATGGCAGTGACGAAATCAGCTGTTGCGGCAGCAATTATACGCCGTTCAATCACCTGCCACGGTGTCATGAGGTCGCTGAGGCTTATCACGCAGAAGTCGTGACCGATGGGTGCTCCGAGAATCGATGCTGCTTTCTGGAATGCGCTGATGCCGGGAATACAGACAATGTTGATATCCGATTCTCGCTCGCGTTTCATCTCAAATATAAGCGGTGCCATGCCATAGATTCCGGCGTCGCCGCTGGATATGACGCACACTGTCTTGCCGCTTTCAGCCATCTGGAATGCCTGTTCCGCGCGGTCACGCTCTTTCTTCATTCCTGTGTCCACGCACTGTGCATCGGGTTTGAGGAAAGGCTCGATAAACTGAAAATAGTATTTATATCCAACAACCACATCGCTCTGCTTGATTGCCTGAAGTACTGCGGGAGTGATGTCGTCTTTATTTCCCGGTCCGATGCCGGCTACGTAGATGGTCATGTTTGCAAATTAGGAATTAGGAATTAGAAATTAGGAATTGTTTCCATGCTGCCGATGTGCTTTTGCAAAAATACGATTATTTTCTGAATCTGAGTGCAAGACTTATGAATAAAGTTCTTCCAGGATTGATTGTTGCAAAGTTGGAGTTCCAGTAGGAATCGTCTTTTTTGTTGAATATGTTTTCTATTCCTATGCCTGGCTCGAGTATGAACTGGTCGAATGTGATAGAATGTCGTGTTGTAAGGTTCCATATTGATGTGTGAGGTGCATATCCGTATGTGCTGCTGAATCTGCGGCTCTGTATGTGTCCGTTGAGGCTCACGTTGAGATGGTAGTTGCCCCATGTCTTGTCCCACGATGCGTTCACATTGCCCACATGCTTAACCGATTTGTCTACAGGTGATTTTTTTACCTCATATTCTTTTGTCTTGCTGTTAAGCGAGAGTGTTTCTGCTTCGGAATCGGTGAATGTGTAGCCACCTGCAATTGAGAATCCGAAGGGTAGTATGAATTTGATATTTGCGCTTATGCCTTTGAGTGTGGCTTTGTCGATGTTGTCGCGCTGACGAATCGTGGTCCATCCTTCTGCTTGAATGGCAGATAGTTCTGGGTTAGAGTCTATTTCTTCCTGACTCATGGTTCGATAGTTGATCATGTCGCGAATCTTATTTATGAATCCGCTAACGCTCACGTTCATCCAGTTATTGCTATATTCAGCGTTTAGATTGAAGAAGTGGTTCTTCTCTGGATCGAGACTTGTGTTGTTGATTGTATATCTGGATGTTGTCTTAGCTTGGTCGGTGGCATACATCTGCGAGAGGGTAGGTGTGCGGTAGCCTCCTGCATAGCTTGCTCTAAGGCGGAAACCGCCAAGATGATAGAATAGTCCGATGTTGGGTGTGAGGTTGGAACCGAAATTGTCGTTGTAGGTATATCTCAGACCTGCCACAGCCTCCAGCCCTTTGGCAATGTTTATCTCGTCTTGAGCAAACACGTTGTAGGTGTTGGTGGTTTCGAAGTCAATGTTGTCGCTTTGGCTATTGAGACTCTCCTGAACCAACTCCACTCCTGCCGACAGTTTGTTCCAGTCGGCTAGTCGGAAGATGCCTCGCAGAGTTTCGTTCACGTAGTGAGTGCGTTTGCGGGTTTCATCATATTCTTCTTTCTCACCTGTCTGCCAGTATCTGTATTTCGACACAAAATTGTCGCTATATACGTCGAGATAGAGGTATGTACGGTTATTTGGATTCCAGCGTATGCCACCTCCGTAGGAATACGACTTGTGGTATATGTCGTAGGTATATGCCTGCTTTGGAGTGTAGCTATATGTGCCGTCAGTGTTTTTCTTCTGTGTGAAGTAGGTGGCGTTTTGTGGACGGTCGGTCAGGTTGTCGTAGAAGTCGCCTCTGATATATGCCGACCATTGGTCGTTGAATTTCCATTCAAGCTTTTCCGACAGGTTGTTGCTGTGAAAACCCGCCGACATGGGCCTGCCGGTGAGTTTCGCCACTTGCTCGTCACCCTCGGTGAACAACTGGTATTTGTTAACCTGCCAGTTGTCTGCCTGGTGATGGCTGTAGGATGTGAGGCTGGTGAGTTTTCCGGCATTAATGTCGAGGTTCACCTCATCGTCTCTCCTTCCCTTGCTTCTTATCTGGGTATAAACCGATGCGTCCACGCCTTCCTTGATGTCCTCAGTTATAATGTTGATAACTCCGGCTATCGCGTCGCTTCCGTAGAGTGCGCTGGCAGCACCGCTATATATTTCTATTCGTTTGATATTGTTGATGTTCATGCGCTCCCAGCGGTCGTCGCCGCTCACACGTTTGCCGTTGACCATGATGATGATATAGTCGTCGCTCACACCGTTGAAGTTCACGAATGTGCCCATACCGTTGGTGTGGAGCGTTATGTTGGTGGTCAGACGTGTGAGTGCTTCCTGCACATTGGTTACTTGTGCGTCTTTCAATTCTTTTGCCGACAATACTTTCACGGCTACAGGTGAATTGTCTGCCTTGTGGTATGTTCCTGTTCCAGTGATTACCACTGGGTTGAGCGTGGCATAATTAAGCGAGTCTGTTTGAGCATTTGCCGAAATTATCCCAGCCAGTGCAAATGTGGAAATAATAATTTTCTTAAGCATATTTTTAAATTTTGAATTTTGTTATTTCGGAATTCCGCCATTTCGAAATAACTATCAACTATCAACTATCAACTTTTATTCTATTATCTTATAATACTTCGGTTGATAATTAGGTAGGATTTCAGGATGGAATGCCTTTACGAAATCGGCGAGCAGCAGATGTGGCTGCACTCCAGCCAGTTCGCGATAAGGTGTCTGTGCGAAATTGCAGAAGATGACATGTTTGTTTTTGTAGGCATCCATGGTGGTGTAGCGTTCGTCTTCTTCAGCCAGTGTCTGCAGAGTGAAGTCGCCGTCGAATGACCCGTCGGTCTGCCAGTAGTCGGCATGTATGCCTTTGGCATATACAGCCTCGAAGTCGAGTGTTGTGCCACCTGATTCCTTGTTGTCGCTCATCACGTAGTCGGCGCCTGCATCCTTGAAAATCTGTGCCATATAGCTGTTGCCACCAACGATATACCATCCGTCGCGCATCTGTCGTCCGCTTATGACCGTCGGTCGTTGTGCTTGTTTTTCAGCAATCATGTCAGCTGTTTCTTTCTTCAGTTTGAGGTATTTCTTTTCTATGTTGTCGAACACGGCATTTGCACGTCGGGTTTCTCCGGTGAGGAGTCCGATGAGTTTTATCCATTCAGCTTGTCCGAGTGGGTCGGTCTCTTTATATCCGTGATGCGAAATCATAGGTATGCCACATTCCTTCAGTGCTTCGAAACCACCGTGCTTTGATGCCGACACGAAGATATAGTCGGGTTCGGATGCAATGACGGTTTCGAGGTCGAAATTGCCTTCCTTGCCAATCATAACTGTTTTGCCACTCTCCATCTGCTCTTTCATCTTTGGCGAGAAGAGGTTTTTGAGCGAGTTCATACCAACAATCATGTCCTCCAGTCCGAGCACCTCAAAGTTGCCGAGTTGGAGGGCGGTGGTGCAGATGAATCGTTTTGACGGCTCTTTGATTGTAAGTTCCTCTTTGACGGCATTTTCTGATTTAGGATCAGGATTACTAATCACTACGTGTATTCCGTCAGTTTGGTAATCCACTTTCAGACCTTTGGCGTACTTGATTTCGATGGAGTCGCTGAACTCATCGGCATGCATGAGTACGGAGTCGGTGGTTTGGAAGAACTCGTCTGCCGACACTATGTTTTTTTTGTCTCTTGAGCATGATGTGGCGATCAGAATGGTAGTGACTATAAGAAGGGCTTTGCTCATGTTTTGTAAAACGTTAAGAATAGGACGGGCGGTTTCATGAATGTTGCCGCCTGTCCTATTCGGTGTAGTGTGTGTAAATGTTAAAGTGTTTGTTATGGTATTTTTATCCTATATGGTTTGATTTAATGATTATTCCATTTAAAATCAAAACCTACAAGTCTTTCTTATTCTTCAGGATACATAGAGTGGTAGTAGTCCACCACTTCTGCGTCCTTAGTGTGCTGAATGTAGATGTCACGAATGTTTTTGTATTCAAGCAGACCCTTCACGATACCCTTGTCGTCGGTATAAGACTCAGCGTCGATGTCGTAGCCCATGTTTCCGAAGTAGCATTTCCAGCTTGTGTCTTCCACTTCGCCTTCTTCGTTCACTTCATATCCTACGCCTTCTTCCCATGCGTCGTCGTCGCCAGCCATGTCGTTGTGAGCATGGTCACCGGCGATAGACATCAATGGTGCACAGTAAACATTTCCGCTTGTGATACCGGCAGTTTCCATACGATCTCTCACCTGAGTCTTGAAGTTCTCCTTCATGTCAACCGTTCCAACGAAATAGTTTGGATTGATAGTCTGGAGGTAGTTCTCAAGTTGTGTGTAGCGAACGTTAGCTTTGTAGGTGTCGTATTCGTCTGGGTTACCATGTCCCATGAAAAGCATAGCACCTTTGTTTGCATATTTGCTGAAGTTTTTGTCGAGTTCATCAGCCAGTATTTTTGCGTCACCCTCTTTAGCCATTAGTGGCAGACCTATCTTGATAGTCACCTCAGATAGATATTTGTCGTCTATGTCGCCGTTAACATTGTTTGCGAAGTCTTTCACTGCATTAACTACGCGTCCGTATTCCTCACCAGGGATAACCTGCATTGACTGCACGATGATTTCGCTGTACTGTGCACGTCCGAATGCCTCCAACCAGTATTTTGGCTCATAGAAGTCGCGTGCAGCGGTGTTCTCAGCAGCTCTTGCACGGTTGATGCAGATGGCAGATGAGAAAGAGAGGTAAACGTCGTATCCGCTGAATTCTTTTGCATATTCACGGCGAGTGAGGTCGAATGCGTCGTATGCCTGCTGCCATGTGGAGCCGAATGCCACGAGAAGGATTGCCTTGTCGTTCTTCTTCTGCTTGTTCACGGCTTTATCTACCTCTTTCTGGTAGCGTTCCATGTTTGATTGGTTGTCGTCGTCATCGCTACAAGCGGTGAATGTGGCTGTTGCCATAATTGCCATCATGGCAATCATAAGAAACTTAATTTTCTTCATTTTCTTCTTTGTTTTGTGTGTTAAATGATTTGTTAGATATGTTTATTTTCTTTCCTTGGCGGAAACTGATTGTGAATTTAGCGTAGATGGTAGTGCCTGGTGTTGTTGTTCCGAGGTGCAGTCCGTGTGGGGTTTTGTCCACAAAGTTGAATATGTTATCCACTCCTGCTTCCAGTCGGTATGCCATGGTTTTGGAATGTCCCAAGTCGTGTGTTGTGTTCAGTCGCCAAATATTGAAGCGTTTGCCGTTGCCATCCACTGCATAATAGCGTTTGCTCGACATACGACCGTAAATTCCCACTCCCAGTTTGTAGGAAGGCGAGAAACGATGGTTCCATGTGGCGAACAGATTGCCTTTGTGGTATGCCATTCCGTCGATTACCACCTGTTCGAGCCTATCGTGGTCGGCATTGTAGACGTGTGCTTTCGTGTCGAGATAGCTGTAGCCCAGTCCCGCGCTCCATTCGCCGAAGGTGTATCTTATGTTGAGGTCTACTCCGCATGTGCGTGCGTCTTCCATATTCTCGTAGCGTCGCACTTTGTTGAGCATCTCGCCGTATTGGGCTATGTATTCTGCCGGCGCCTGGGACTTGGGCACAGTCACGAGCGTGATCATGTCGTCGAGCTTGTTGTAGTAGCCAGTCACCGACATATTGAGTCCACCAATGCTGTATTCGCCTCCGAGCGAAAAGAAATTCGACTTTTGTGCGTCAAGATTTTTATTTCCGAGATACATGATTACCGAGCTCATCTCGCGTATATATCTGTAGTTCTGTTCTTTTAGTGTAGGTGTTTTGAATCCCTGACTCCATGATGCTCTCAGTCGGAAGTCGCCGAGGCTGAGCATGGTCGATAGTTTTGGAGTGAGCCTCCATCCGAATCCTTCGTTGCGAATGAGCCTCAGTCCACCGGTCATCTGAAGCCATTCGAGGGCGTTCCATTCGTCTTGCACGTAGATGGATTCGGTGTTGTCGTCGGCGGTGCGTCCCTCTATGCTTGTGGGTGCCTTGAGATAATCGTAGCGATATTCCAACCCAGCACTCAGCCTGTGGTCGTAGGGTAGATAGAACACTCCCTTCATGTGTGCCATCACTCGTTGTTGGTCGCTCTGCAACAGGCTCTGACCCTTGAAGTAGGGGAAGTCGAGTATGAGGTTGCCATCGCTGTCGAATCCCTCTGCCAGTGTGGTCGACGTAAAGTCGTGGTAGTAGGCGTGTTTGTTCCAGTCCACATCGAGTGTCAGCACGTCGCCTCCCCCCAGTTTCCATTTGCCTCCTATAGCAGCCGAAGCATTGAAATATCTGAGGTCGAATGTCTTGACGTCATATTTAGGGTATTTGCCTTTTGGGCGGTTTATCTCTTTCCTGTAGATTGAGCCATTGGCATAAAACTCGAGCTTGTCGGTAGGCATGAACGTGAGTTGCTCGCTAAGCTGCCAGTTGGTGTGTTTGTTGACCGTCATGCTTCTGGAGTCGGTGATGGGTGCTGCCGACGAGGGTGTGTATTCCACTGGTGTGTTCTGCCATCCGTCGGAATGTTGCAGCTGGAAATTGGTCAAGCTTCTCCATTTGTCTATTGCCAGCCCGATGCTGTTATGCTGCCTGAGGTCGTTGTGTGAGCCATATCGCGTGGCGTTCTCGAGGAATATGCCTTCGTCGTGCTTTTTCGTTATGATATTGACCACTCCGGCTATGGCATCGCTTCCGTAAAGGGCTGATGACGAGCCTTTGACAATTTCTATACGTTCTATGTTTTGTGGGTCGATGAGGCTGAGGTCGTTCTCGCCACCTACGTCGCCGTGGAGCCGCTTTCCGTCCACAAGCACCAATATATAGTTGTTGCCCAGTCCGTTGAGCTGCATCTGGCTGCCCATGTCGCCCTCGTTGAATGCAAACGAAGCTGTCAGTCCGCTCAGTATGTCCTCAATAGACTTGCCTCCGTAGCTCTCGAGCATCTTGTGGGAAATAACTTCTGTCTGAACTGGCACATCCCGGAGCAGATGTTCTGTTCCGGTGGCAGTTATCACCACTTCTGGCAATGAGTCGGTCCTCACTTGTGCACTGGCGATAACGATATTCATTGCCGACAGTGCGGCAGCCAATATTGTTCGTCTGAAAATCATTTTGTCAACGGCTCCTATCCTGGGAGCATGTTACATGTTTGTGAGATGTGGCAGGTCTTCTGGCTTTCCATTGGCTCAACGTCTTCCCGCTGTGCCGAAACATTCTCTTTCGGCTGTTGGTGTGCAGTGACTTTGGTGTTGAGCCCAGAAATAATGGATTACAGCTGCAGGAACAGCTCAGGTTTTTCACCTGATTCCCTTTCACTTGGCAAATAAAAAAATGCCTCGTTACCAAATCCGATGCAAAGTTACATAAAATAAATGATAAATGAAAAATGAATAATGAAAAAAAATTTTTTTAGTTGACGAATAGACGAGTTGACAAGTAGAAAAGTTGTTGGTTTTTGTTGATTTATATGTGTTTTATTGCTTAAAATTTGTCAGATTTTGAAAAAAGTTGTACTTTTGAAAATTGAATACATTTTATATTTAATACCTTGAAAAAATTATGTTTGTGAACCAGAACAAATCAGATACCATTGAAATTTACTAACCATAATCAAACTTAAATACTAACTAAAATTAAATCTATGGGAAAGAAATTTACTTTATTTCTTTGTTCCATGCTTCTGAGCATTGGAACATTCGCTCAGGGATGGGTGAAACCTGCTCCTCCTGCCAAGGCAGAGCTTTCTGTAGGCAATGTATGCTATCTCTACAACACAGGAGTGGAGGGGTTCTATCTCGGAGCCAACGAGTACAGCACTCGTAGCAGCTACAGCACCACACGCGGTTATAAGGTGTATGTGGAACAAGACGACCGCAAGGGCACATTCGACGGCTCTTCCTATCTTATCCGTTGCGACATCGAAGATGGATGGAATGCCGGCAACTCGCTCTATCTCTACATCATCGGCGTGACCGATGTATGGATTGACCAGGCAAAGGACGGCGCCAACGACAAGAGTTTCACGTTCGTGGACCAGGGCAACGGCACCTTCTATATCGGTCTGTCGGAGCAGAACACCAATTTCAAGCACAGTGAGGGCTATGAAGACTATTATCTCGGCGCTCATGCCGACCTGTCGAACACACGTCTCGACCTCATCGACACCAATGCCGAGAAGGATGCTTTCCTCAACTGGTATTTCGTGGCACCTGCTGCCTATGAGCAGTATGTGACAGCACGCAAGCAGTATGATGCTGCCGTGGCCCTCGGTGCTCTCATCGAAGAGGCTAAGAGCGTGGACGGAGTGGATGCCATCATCCTGGCTGCCGCTCAGGGCGCATACGCCGACACAAGCAGCACAGAAGCCATTCTGCTCGAAAAGGGTACGGCGCTTGCCAATGCCATCCAGGCAGCCAAAGAAGCAAAGGCTTCGGTGGACAACCCTATCGAAATGCTGGCACCTCGCGGATTTGGAACCGACTTCACCGATGGCGATGTGAAGGGATGGGCTTCCACCACAGGAGCACAGAACAAACAGGCATCCAATGGCAACAACGCAGCTGACTTCAACACCACAGGCAACCACTATGAGAACTGGAACCCAAGTGCGTTCAATCCAGGAGTGATATCTGTCACTGCCACCGGCTTGCCGACGGGTGTGTATCGTTTCAATGCTTTGGCATTCTCCACTCCAGCAGATGAAGGACTTACATATCTCTTCGCAGGCGATGCCCAAAAACAGGTGACAGCCACTAACATCAACATCGAAAGCCCTACAGAAGTGGTGACGTTCGTTGGCGATGGAACTCTCAAGGTGGGTATGGAAGTGAAGACTAAGGGCCCTAACTGGGTGGGACTCGACAACTGCTACCTCTATTTCATTGGCTCTGGCGACGATGCACTTACATTGCTCAGAGAAACTACGCTTGCAAACGAACCGGAGTTCTTCGCTTACTGCCAGAAGTCAGTGGCGGATGCCTACGACGCAGCGAAGGCTGCTCTTGAAGCTGCCACCACTCTCGACGCCATGCAGACTGCCTATCCAGCTTATATGTCGGCACTGAAAGCCAAGCAAGCCAGCTGCGATGCTTACTCTCAGTTCTATGATAAATACATGGAGGTGGAAGACTTTATCAACGAATATGCTTCTATGTATGCAGGCGAAGAGATGGACATCCTCGTCGACTATATGGAGGCCGACGACATAGAGCCTAACGAGACATATCCTAACGGATCGGCTGCATACTTCCTCTTAAACGGAACGTTAGACTCGCAAACCATCATCAAGGAAATAGAATTTATGGAGGGCTTGAAGAACAACGTAGTGGCCAACAGTATGAAGGACGGCGACGACGTGACTAACCTCATAAAGAATCCTCACTTCATTCAGGAAGGTGTGTGGACCAAGGAAGGTCTGCCAGAATGGCCTCTCGGACCAGACGACTATAAGCTGGCACAGGCATTTACCATCGTGTTCAACGTATATCAGGATCTGGATGGACTTCAGGATGGCTTGTATGAGCTTACACTCAACGATTTCTATCGACCAGCCAACTATGGCGATGCCAACTATGAGATATTCCGCGCATACGTTTACATGAACGGTGATGAAGCCAAGATGAACCACATTGAATCGGATGCTACAGCAGAACAGGCATACAGCACCGACACTCAGCTGTCCAACGGCTCATACGTGCCAAACGACGTGGACGGTGCAGCTGAGGCATTCAAGGCAGGACGCTATGCTCAGAAGGTTTACGGAATCGTGACCGACGGCAAGATGCGTATCGGTGTGCGTACCGACGTGCGCTACGAAGGCTGCTGGGGTGTGTGGTCCGACTTCCACCTCATCTTCCGTGCAAAGAACGTAGAGGTAACCAAGGAAGTGCTTGCTTCCACTCTCCCTGTGGCTCAGGAAATGCTTAACAACGTGTGCGGACAGCCTGAACACACAGCACTCTCTGCTGCTATCGAGGCTGCAAAGACAGCTGCCGACGCAGACCTGTACGACGCACTTGTAGCTTTGAAGAACGCAATGGCAGAAGTGACTGAATGCACAGAGGCATACTCAGCCCTCAAACTCGCTATCGACAATCTGGAAACAGCCATCTCTGAAAACCCTGGTTCAGCCAAGGCCGCTGAGGCAGAAGCTCTTTACTCTGAAGCAGTAGCAGGCTATGGCAACGGTACATACGACAAAGCTGCCGCAGCAGATAAGACTGCTGAGGTGTCGCAGATGGTTGTAGACCTTAAGATGGGCGACGTTGGATTCGATGAACAAGACGTCACCAGCCTTATCGTGAATCCTACATTCGACCCTACAAAGGGTAGCAAGAACTCTGGCACTATTGAGGGATGGGTAACCACATCCATGAACGGCTATAAGGAACACTCCGTCAGCTATAACCGCGCTCCGTTCCATCTCTACCAAGACCTCCAGGGACTGCCTAAGGGCAAATACCGCGTGAAGGTGCACACCTACTACCGTGCAGGATACTACAACGAGGAGGTTGACCGCATCAACAACGGTATCGACACCAAACTCACTACCCTCTATGCGGAGACTTCGCTCAGCAAGCAAGAGACTCCGGTTAAGAACCTCGTTGACGATGCCGACATCGAGACTTACGACGTGAACTGCTACACCTACGACGACGGACGTCATGCTCCTGATGGAACCACTCCTACAGTGGCATGGTTCAACCAAGGCAAGTATATCAACGAACTCGACTTCTATGTGCCAGCCGACGGCAAGGTGCGCATCGGACTGAAGAAAGACGAGGTATTCCCTAACGACTATGAAGTGGTGGGCGCATGGGAACTCTATTCACTCGGCGACCGAACCAGCCTCATCGTGAACCCAGACATGGACCCTACAAAGGGTAGCAAGAACTCTGGCAAGATTGAGGGATGGGTGACCACAGCCATGAACGGCTACAAGGAACACTCTGTCAGCTACAACCGCGCTCCGTTCCATCTCTACCAAGACCTTCAGGGACTGCCTGCAGGTATCTATGAGGTGACCGTACATACATATTATCGTGCTGGCTACTACAACGAAGAGGTGGACCGCATCAACAATGGCATCGACACCAAACTTACCACTCTCTATGCCGAGACATCGGAGAGCAGGGAAGAAATGAAGGTTAAGAACCTCGTTGACGATGCCGACATCGAGACCTACGACGTGCAATGCTATACCTACGACGACGGACGCCATGCTCCTGACGGCACCACTCCTACTGTGGCATGGTTTGCCAAGGATAAGTATCTCAACGTGCTTCGCTTCGAAGTGCCTGAAGATGGCAAGGTGCGTATCGGACTTAAGAAGGATGAGGTGTTCCCTAACGACTATGAAGTGGTGGGCGCATGGAACCTCTACTATATCGGTAAGCCAGTGGCTATTGGCAATATAGAGATGGATCCTGCTGTCGATGGCAATGCTGCTGCAGCATCAGTGGTTGGTATATACAACCTGAGCGGTATGCGCATCGACGCTCCTCAGCGTGGCATCAACATCATTCGCATGAGCGACGGAACAAGCCGCAAGGTGCTCGTTAAGTAATTACTTTTAATCATATTCGCTACAGGGGAATGCGAGACGCATTCCCCTGTAGCGTTTTTTTTGGTTTAGGTATTCCGCATGCTGTAGGGGCGTACCTTGCGTGCGCCCGTCCAACCGTACGTCCGTCGGTTGAACCACCGCCATTATGAATATGCATGACGTGTGTTTTTGCACCGTCACCATGTTGCGGTGAAATGTTGTTGTTGTACGATAAAATGGTTGTTGGAATCCTGCGGTGAAATGTTGTTCTGCCTGATTCTTGTTGTATGTTGGTGAAAATATATCTTACGGCTTGACGGGCGCACGCAAGGTACGCCCCTACTTGCGGGATACCAACAACAATAACCATTACAACATCAACGACATTGTACACAGCTAATCCGCCATCTTGACGTTGCACATTTACCTATCCGGCATAACAACCTTGCACACAACCCCTACAGTGGATGGGTATTGGTACAAAAACAAATGAAGGGCCCGTGCTTGTAGCACGAGCCCTTCGTGTATGTGAATTGATTTATGAGGGGAGATTACCAGAGAGTGGTCTTGCCACCATTCTCCTGCTCCTCCATCATCTGGAGAAACTCTTCTTCCTCCTCCAATTCGCGCTCCTTGACGTCACCGCCGCCAGTTCCAGGACCACCGCCTGGGATAGTGGTTCCGTCGTCGGAAGCTGTGATGGTTTGGCAGAGATCCAAGGTATATGTCTTAGATACTTCCATTACCGGTTTTAAATACTTCTTCATATTATTCTAATATTTTAATTTATTTTTTTAGTTGACAAATAAACGAGTTTACAAGTAAACTTGTTGTTTGTAAATATTGGAATGGAACCGGAATTAGGAAAAAGATTTCCTAATTCCAAAATTCCAAATTACTTAATCATAACCTTCTTTCCGTTCACGATGTAGATACCACGAGTTGGGTTCTTCACTTCACGTCCGGAGAGGTCGAAGATCTTACCGGTATGGATGTTCATCTCGCCGTTTTCGATATTGATGATGCCAGTGGCGTCACCGTCTTCGAACGAAATGGTGAGACCCTTCACACCAGCTGCGTCTGGTGTCCATCCCTCGAGAGTGATATAAGCGCGAGTCATGTTCACCCAGCAAGAGCCTTCTGTAGCGGCATAAACGAGCTGACCATTCTTTACGAACCAGCTGTTAACAGGCACGTAGGTCTGACCTTCGTATGTACCTATCATAGTAGCGCCCTCAACAGAGGATTCAGGATACAGGCTTCTAGCAGCCACGAGTGTGCGTCCAGGGATTTGGATGTCGGTGCCTTCCTCAACAGGCTGAGTAGCGTTGAGCAGACATGGCTTGTTGGCCTGGATACCGTCCTGCTTGGTGAAGCGCAGGTGTTGTGTTTCGGCATTGTAAGATGCGAGAACAGAGATTGTAGAACCTTGTCCGAATACGTCTTCCACTTCTTGCTGTGTCATGCTGAACGGCAGAACAACTGTGTTGTAGCCTGTCTTGATAGGACGACGGAGGATGACGTCGCCGGCCACTTTCTGAGTGTAGTCATAGTCGTCTCCGTCTTGGTCGATAACGATAGCCTTTGCAGGAACCTTGTAGAGCTCGAGGTAGCCGATACCCATCCAGTTGTAGGTGTTGGTGTTGGTTGGCTTCAAACCAATCTTCACGTCTTGCTCGGTTTGGTTAACGAATTCAACGCTCTGCTGAGTGAGAGTAGTGTTGGTTACTTGAGAACCCTGAGTGTCGTTAGCGTAGAAGTAAACACCGGCAGTGTTTGTTCCAGCAAGCTGGTCTTGTGCAAACGCATAGCAAGACATATTGTAAGTACCAACAGGTAGGTTTTCAACTGTTGTGTAGAGGTTGAAGAGGTTGTTAGCCTTTGCTGGGTCGCTCCAGTATTCATAGAATATGGCCTTGTCGCCGTTTACGGCAGCGGCATTAGTCATAACCTGCTTGTTGCCATCTTCTTGTTCAGATGCCCATCCGTCTGGAATAACCCACCAAGTACCGGAGTCAGCATTACCTGGTTCACCGTCCCAGAATGGAGTGAGGTCAGGGTTGATGAGCATGAATGTGAGGTTGAATGGCTGAGTCTCATCTGTAGGAGTAGCTTCACCGGCGTATGTAATCATCGCAGCCTTAAGTGCAGAATTTACAGCTTCAGCCTGAGTGGATGTTGTAGCAGCAGCTATGTTGATTTCTGCAGTGCTGATTGCATTAGCAAGAGTTGTTTGTGCAGTTTCATTGTCTGTTGGAGAGGCAACGAGAGCGTCAGCATAGTCTTTCAGTTCGAGGTAGTATTCCATTACTGCTTCGAGAGCAGGGTTAACAGTCTTAACAGTTATCTTCACGTCGTAAGCTGGCATCTGGAAAGTGTACACATTCTCAGATACTAGTGTCGGAGTGATTGTCTGAGTGTTATTATCATCATCTATGTAAGTGATGGTTACACTCTCAACAGAATACTCCTCGTTTGGAGTGATAGTCAGTTTTACTGCATCTAGTTTTTTGGCTACATTAGCCTCCACATCGTTTACAGTAACAGCAACAGTTGCATTATCTGCATTAGTGACGATGTTGTATTCAGTATTAGCAGTTGGAGTCTTATAGAGTTTTATTTTGTTGATACCAATCCAACGGTAGCAGTTGCCTGCCTGTGCTTTGATGCCAATCTTTACTTCCTGATTGGCTGTATTAATGAATTCCACTTCTTGGTCAGACAGCGGACCTACAGTAATTTGACTTCCATCAGTGTCGTTTGCAGAGAATGTCATGTTGGCTGTTGTGCCAGGAGCACCATCTCCAATTTGATTTAGACCTACACGACCTGACATTTTGTATGTTCCTTCAGGTAAGGTAACTTTCTGATAGAGCACGAATCCTGAAGTTTTTGCAGTTCCATCCCAATATTCCATGAATACCTCGCCGCCAGGACCCATCTCTTCGTTTGCCATCACCTGGAAGTTTCCTATGACATTTCCAGCGTCATCCAATTGGTCTGTATACCATCCTTCCGGTCGTATTTCCCAAGTCCTATCCCAGAATGATGTTACGTCTGGATTGGTGAGTAGGAATGTGAGGTCAAACTGGCTTCCTTCAGCAGGGTCAGCATTTGCCACGTATGTCATAGTAGCATTCTTGAGATCAGTATATGCCTGTTCGATTGCGGCAGCTGTCGTCAAGTCGCTTTCATCAGCACTTTCAGATTCAAGTGTAGCATGAGCACCACTTACGAGTTCAATATAGTCAACAGCGAGGAGATTTGTCACATAACCCTTTAGCTCTGTAAGCTTGGCGTATGTTACTTCTGCCTGCTGTCTTGCACTGAGGACAGCTGTCAATGCACTGATAGCATTTTCGTATTGTGCTGCTGTAGTATATGTACTTGGGTCATAGGAATCAAGCGTAACTTCATCTGCGTCAATGAGTGCCTGAGGAACTGCGGTTATAGCGCGGATTCTTGCTTTCAGGTCATCCAAGTCTTGTACGAGCGAGCCGAATTGGGCTTCTTCTATAGTACAATTGCCGTAATAGGTGAGTGACACATTGTCGATACCCATCCAGTTTGCAGTGACTGTAGTCTGCTCCAAACCTATCTGAATAGTATTGTTTGTGACTTCAACAAACACTTCGTAAGCTGTTGGATTACCTGTTGTTAAGTTTGTCTTTGCATCATTAGCAAACACATATTGTGTTCCACCCAAATTATTGACAAATGCACAAATGCTCAGTTTGTAAACACCGTTAGGTATGTTATTGATGTTCTGATACATCTTGTTGACTTTTGCATCTGGATTCCAGTTTTCCCAGTAATTTCCAGTGAAAGCGCCCTGCTGATTGGTTGCAGTACCCCTGTTCTGGAAATTACCTGTAGATTGCCAAGGCTCTGTACCATTGTCGAACGTACCGTTTACCACGAAATTTGTCACGATAGGATTGTCAGCACTTGCCCCAGATACAGAAGCGGCATTTTGAGCTATGGCTATCAATCCAGGCAACACTGCAATAGAATTCTCCATGTTGGCTATCAGGGCATCAGCCGCATCTGCATCACCAGAAACGTCTGTATCAAGATAGCCTTGGGCAGTCGTTAAGGCAGCTGTCAATTCGGCGGTTGCTGGAGTTACAGCATTTCCCTGATTTACGAGTTCCTGAAGTTCTGATTTCCTTGCCGCCACAAGGTCAGCGAGGTCAACCTGTGCAATCACGCTCTTGAGCTGGATAACGTGCCAGTTGGTTGAGGTTGAAGTCTTGCTCATACCAATCTTGATAGAACCACTTGAGCCTACAACAACACCGTCAAGTGTCACTGTGGCAGCACCATCAGGAAAGTTAGTTGCGTAATAAATAGGAATTTCACCACCATAAGTTGTGCCTTCCGATTCTGCATAGAGAGTTACACCTGTGCCTGGAGGGTCGATCTTGTCTCCTGCGTTCCAAGTACCTCCATCAAAAGCAGTAGATCCGAATCCTCTTCCGAAAGTGTATGCGGCTCCACCATAGAGTTGAATCTTGTAAGTGCCTGCGGTCAGACCATTAACTGTTGCGTAGAATACGTCGCCTGTCGAATTACAAGTCCATTCGTATTTCTCGCACACTTGCTTCTGACCGATACCGCCACCAACTGTTACCATCGGACAAAAATCTGTTGCAGTATAACCACTAGCTCCTGTCCAACTCGCAACATTGGTCAAAGACACGAACTGTGACGTCATGTCAGTCTCCCTGACTTGTGCACTGACGTTCAGCGCACCTACGATGCAAAGCATCGCGAAAAGTAAATGTCTTTTCATTGTGTTAGTAAATTAGTTAATTAATTAATTATGTTTAGAATATCAAAAAGTTGAGTTGTTATTTATCATCATAATGACCGTAAGCAGATATGACTAATACGGTCACTTCTATATCTTCTATTCTATATACTAACCGATGTTTGCGGTTGATTCGTCTGCTCCAACGGCCTTTCAAGTCTCCTTTGAGAAGTTCCGGTTTTCCTGTTCCTGTTCTTGGATGCTCATATAACTCATCAATAAGTCTTAAAGCTTTTTTGTAAACCTTTTCGTCCTCTTTAAGAAGTTTGGAAAGGTCATCATACGCCTTTTTCTTGATAATGACCTTAAACATCACAATCCTCGAATTTGTCTGTCCAGTTGGTCAACATTCTCAAATGTCATCGATTCACCCTTTTCTGCTTCATCAAGCATATTGAAAAAGTCTTCCTTAGCCATCTTGACTGATTCTTCATCTCCTGTTTTAGCAAGCTTTTTAAGATAATCGACAGCCTTTCGCATCTTGTTTTCATTTTTTGAAATGACCTCAAGTGATGCGAACAATTCCGTATTTAGATTCTGTGAAATATAATTCATATTATATGTTTATGATAATATATAGACCTTGTTTCTTGTGAAAAGAGAATTTTCGGTCACTTGAAATAAATACCTCATGGCTCAGCTTAATAATGCTGGATCCTTGTTAGTAAATTAGTTAATTAATTAATTATGTTTAGAATATCAAAAAGTTGAGTTGTTATTATTTTTAATTGTTTGAGTATGTTGCTAATAAACCTAATATTATGCAAAAATACCTAAAAATCATAAAAATAACAAAAAAATGGGGAAAAAATAAGCTGATAGATAAAAAATATTCATTTTTTTACGTGATGGTTAAATTTAGACCAGTTGTTAGGTCTAAATGAGATGGATTTTATGCAAGGTTAATATAAGCTATGGGTTGTGTGCTATGCCGTTAATCTCGTAAATACAAATCAGCGTTATACATCCATAGGCGTTGTGAGAGCCTCTATGAGCGCGTCGATTTCTGGTTTAGTCATGCCGTGGGCGAGCAGGTAGTTAGATAATGCCTCTGCGTAGTCGATGTCAGGTAGTTGTGCTTCGTCGTCGGCATTGGTATAATACATTAGGCACCAGTTTAGACGCATTGTGAGCAAGGCATTGCATACGGCCGGATCTTTTTCAGGCGTAATCTTGTAGAAGATTTCGTAGGTCTTCAGATAGTCGGCGGCAATCTCGTCGTAGCTGGGATTCTTTGTCATGGTTTCAATATTTTTTGTTTAGTTGTTGAAAATAAACGATATTAATGCAAATATAGGAATAATATATTGAAACGATGGCATTCTACATCTTTTTTTCTTTCTTAATGAAAATTGTTTTAAAAATTTTGAGTAATGGTAAATTCTTTATATTTTTGCAAAAAAATAATATTTGTGTTTATGGCAACAATAACATTGAACAATTCTGTTTATGATGATGTTAAGGATTATGCTCAAGCTCAAAATCTAAGCGTTGAGGAATTGATTGTGTCATTGATTCGCAGATTTATTCCTTCGAGAAAACAAAAAAAATATAAGATGAAAGGTTTGGATGAAGTGTCTCCCGATCTTCAGAACATTATTGGGTTTGCAAAACCTCACACAACAGACAAGGGGCATGACATTAATGGTGATGATGCCCGTAGTGAATATGTATCGGAGAAATACACATCATGATTAAAGTTTTTTTAGATACAAATATAATTTTGGATATTATTGAAGAGCGGCAACAATTTCTGTTGCCGTCTTTAAATGTATTTGACCTTGGGGTGAGAGGAAAAATTCAATTATGTGCTACATCTTTAACATTTGCAAATTGCATATATGTTGCAAGAAAAAATGTGGGATACGAAAATGCTATTACTGGTTTGAGACGTCTCAAACAAATCTTGAAAATAGTGCCTATGGATGATGCCCAATGCTTAAGAGCATTGAACTCTGATATGCCTGATTTAGAAGATATGCTGCAATTCGAGGCGGCTATTGCATTTGGATGCGATGTAATTGTAACAAGAGATAAAAACAGACTTTTTCCTCAAAATATTATACCGATTCTTTCCCCTTCAGATTTTCTTGATTTCTACCAGAATAATATAGTCCTGCAGAAATAAACGAAATGGTTTGTCTGACGACAAACTGTTTTTCTTAACTGAAAGAAAATTAACATTAATAAGTGGAAAATTTTGACTAGAAAATTATATATTGAAGTTAAATTATAAATCTGTGTTTTTCTGTGTTTTCTGTGTGAAATTAAATAATCCTCCTTATCTCCATTTCTCTGTAGAAAAATGAAAAAGGGCTCGTGCTGCATGCACGGGCCCTTCGAATATTAAATATGTGTTTGTAATTATGTCTCTTACCAGAGGTCGCTTGTGTTGCCGTCTTCAGTGTCGATGAGGAGCTGCACGATAGGGTCGTACTCTTCTTCCTTCTCGAAACGGTTGCGGCTCTTGCCACCAGGGAATGCACCTGATTCACCAGTGCCACCACCACCAGGAATATAACCGTTGTCGTCGGTGGTTGCTGTAATCATGAATGAATCAACGTTGATGCCTGCGGTCAGTTCTGTTGCTGGTTTGATATATTTTTTCATAATATTCTGTATTTAATAGTTGAAAATTTATTTTAACTCCAGTTGTCCGTGGTGGCGAGGCATCTGCCTCCGTCTCCTACGAACTGACTGCATTTATCATTTGATCATCACCTTCTTGCCGCCTACGATATATATGCCGCGTGCAGGGTTCTTCACTTCGCGTCCACTGAGGTCGAAGATCTTTCCAGCGTGGAAGTTCACTTCGCCATTCTCAACTGTTGCGATACCTGTAGCCTCGCCGTCCACGGTCATCGTGATAGCCTTGGCTTCTGTAGCACCGCTTACAGAGAAGTAAGCCTTGGTTGCGCTGAGGTGAACTTCTGAGTTTACATAATAAAGTGTAGCTCCATCTGTAGGAGCGCCGTCACTAATCCCGCCGTATCCAATAATCCAGTTGGTCATGTCATTTGGTACAATTTGGTAAGAAGCATTGTAGTTACCGACTGTCGTGATGTCTGTGCGAACAAATAAAGGATTAGCATCTGTGGCAGGTACGAGTGTGCGTGCTGGTATCTCAACAGGTATGTTGAGCTGATTGTCGAGCAGGATAACACAAGGAGTGTTTGCCTTGATCACGCTGCCTTCTTTGGATTTTCTGAGAGAAATGATGTTGTTTGCGAAGCTTTCAGCATAGTAAACTCTTGTGGCAGGACCGAAGACTTTATGAACTTCTTCCTCTGTCATGTTGAATGGCAGCACGAGTGTGTTGTAGTCGTTCCAGTGGAAGTCGCGATAGAGTTCCACGTCGCCAGCACCATCCTGAGAGTAGTCGTAGTTTTCGGCTTCGTTAATCACAAATTTCTTAGGTGCCACCTTGTAGAGGTGTATGTCGTTGATACCAATCCAGCGATAGCTGTTGCCTTCGTGAGCCTTGATACCAATCTTCACTTCCTGTTCCTCGGAGTTGACGAATTCCACGCTCTGAGCAGCCAATGGACCAACAGCCACTTGGCTTCCGTCGGTGTCGTTTGCAGAGAATGTCATGTTGGCGGTTGTTCCACCTGCATTCTGCAACAAACCAACCTTACCCGACATCTGATATGTACCCTCAGGAAGAGTAATCTTCTGATAGAGCACAAATCCGTCTGTACGTCCATTGTCTTGCCAGTATTCCATGAATACCTGTCCGCCAGGACCCATATCTTCGTTAGCCATCACCTGGAAGTTTCCTATGACATTTCCAGCGTCATCCAATTGGTCTGTATACCATCCTTCAGGTCGTACTTCCCATGCTCCTGTCCAGAACGAAGTCACGTCAGGGTTGGTGAGCAGGAATGTGATGTCGAATTGTGCGCCATCTGCAGGGTTGGCATCAGCCACATACTGCATTGCTGCAGCCTTGAGTGCATCGTAAGCGGCGTTGATATCTTTGATTGATTCCATCGTGCCTTCTGTGTTAGCCGCCTCAAGAACAGCGTGTGAATTTGCTACTATTTCATTATTTGGCACGGCCAGCAGACTTGTCACGTAGCCTCTGAGTGTATTGTACCTAGCGTACGCAGCTTCTGCTTCCTTCACTTCTGCGAGGACACCTGTCAACTCTGTGATAGCAGCCTCGTACTCTTCAACAGAAGTGTAGGTGTCTGGCTTCGAAGCGAGATTATTGTCCTTGATTGTATTCATGGCAGGAGGCAGGTTGGTCATGGCAGCAATCTGAGCTTTCAGTTCTGCTACGCTTGCTATATAGGAACCGAACTGAGCCTCTTCTACTGTGCAGTCACCATAGTATTTGAGGGATACATTGTCGATACCCATCCACTGGCTGATTGCTTCTGTCTGCTCGAATCCCACTTCAATCTTGTTGTCAGTAACTTGTACAAACACTTTGTAGGCAGTAGGAGTGCCAGTAGTGATATAGGTCTTGGCTTCGTTGGCAAACACATACTGAGAAGTTTGTCCGTCACCTGCGTATGTCTGAACGAATGCGCAGATATCGAGTTCGTATGTTCCGTTAGGGATGTTTTCGATTACCTGATACATCTTGTTTGCCTTTGCAGATGGGTTCCAGTTCTCGAAGAACGGAACGGTGAAAGCACCGTTTTGGTTAGTTGCGGTGGTAACATTCTGGAAAGATCCTGTAGTTTGCCAAGGAGCAACATTTCCGGCTGTGTCGAATGTGCCGTTAATAACGAAGTTGGTTTTGATAGGGTTTGTAGCACTTGCGCCAGCCACGCTCGCAGCATTTTTTGCTGCAGTGATTAACTTAGGCAGTTTGGCAATGGAAGCCTCCAGGTTGGCGATGAGAGCATCAGCCTCAGTCACATCGGCAGGAGTGGTTGCGATATAGCCCTGTGCTTCAGTCACTGCTGCAGCCAATTCGGCATCTGATGGATAAGCAGCTGCCTCGTCAACTAATGCCTGCAGGTCAGCCTTCTTGTCGGCAATGAGGTCGGCCATGTCCACCTGTGCAATCACACTCTTGAGCTGGATGACATGCCAGTTGGTGGAGTTAGCGGTTTGGCTCATACCGATCTTTATTGAGCCGCTTGCACCTACAACAATGCCGTCGAGAGTGATAACTGCAGCTCCATCTGGGAAGTTCGTTGCATAGTAGATTGGAATTTCACCTCCGTAGGTATTGCCTTCTGATTCTGCATAGAGTGTAACACCTGTGCCAGGAGGGTCGATCTTGTCGCCTGCATTCCAGGTTCCTTCAGAGAAAGCAGGAGATGTAAATCCACGACCAAAAGTATAGGCTGCTCCTCCATAGAGTTCAATCTTGTAGGTGCCTGCGGTCAGGCCGGTAACTGTTGTGCTGAAAATTTCACTGGCAGTAGTACAAGGCTCTTGATATTTCTCGCATACTTGTCTCTGACCTAGCCCATTTACTTCTACCATAGGGCAAAAGTTTGTTGCTGTATAACCAGTTGCGCCAACCCAATTGTTCCAGGCAGTCAAACTGGAGAACTTGCTCGTCATATCAACTTCCTTGATCTGAGCGCTCAAGTTCAGCGCACCAACGATGCATAGCATCGCGAAAAGTAAGTGTCTTTTCATTGTGTTAGTAATTTAGTTAATAATATATTTTTAGTTTACGAGTTGTTTGTAGATAAGATCCTTTTTAAATTTGAAAGATTGAATTAATCTCATAGGTTCTTTACATACTCTTCGAAGTGTTCTATGTCGTATGGTGTTATTTTCTCAAGTTCCACGTCCGACTCACATTCGCATTTGTTTGTTTTTTCTTAAGATGTTTACTCTTTCTTACGATATTAATACGCAAATATACGTCTTTTAACTTTTTATACCAAACGAAAAGGCCATTTTTTTTACATTTTTTTTACAATGCTTGAAAATCTGCGTGGATGTTTGATTTTTTTTGTTGTTTGGGTTGTTGTTTTTTGTTGGCAATCCGCATGTTATAGGGGATTCCGTCCACGATAACGGGGAAAAGGGCGAATGTAATGAGCCGAAGGGGGTGTAAAGGCCATTGAAGTCTTGCGTGCGTCCCTACTTTCATTTTTCATTCTTTTTTGCTTTGACCGATGCTATACATTCGTCAGCCCGTTTGGTACTGATGAAGAACGATGGGGCAGGGCGGTTCACCAGCAGGTCGCACATAGCGAGCATCGACAATCCACGGCACGTGGGGCGCTGTCGAATGGACAGGTAGTCGGAATAGAGAAGGTCGTAGACGCTGCTCTTCGTCAGCTTACGTCGTGGCTTGTCGGATCTTTCTGTGGAGGAGTGGCTTACAGAATCATTTCCTTCGGTGGTTGCCTTTTTGCTCTTGCTGTCCTTCTCTGTGTGTCTTGCCGCCTTCTCAGCCCGTTCTCTTTTGCGTATCTCACGATAGAGGTAGTTGGGACTGATCCAGTAGCGACTTGCTGGTGATGCCACTGCCTTTGCCACCGCTTCGGCGTGACTCACATTTAATTCATTCATGAACCTGCGATATGCCGCAAAGAGTTCTTGGTCACGTTCGTTTGTGTGTTCCATGGTATTTTTTATTAGAAATTAGGAATTAGGAATTAGGTATTAGGAATTAGGAATTAGGAATTAGGAATTAGGAATTAGGTATTAGGAATTAGGAATTAGGAATTAGGAATTAGGGATAATTGCCATGCGGATTGATTTAATTTAAGGGATAATTGCCATGCGGACGGTTTTAATCAAGGATTAGGGATTGAAAATTTCTACCTTCTTCTCTTCGTTTCTCTCCGATTATTTCGTCGCAAAGATATGTGCTCTTTTTTGTCCGGCAAAATTTTGGCATTATCGTATAACATTATTTAAGTTAAAAAAAAGTCCGTTTTTGCAAACGAACTAATTTTAACACTTTTGTGACAAACTGCGTCACAAATAGGACTGTATTGACGTGTGTTTTTGCAGCGTCCACATGATGAAATGTCAACGTTGGCGTTGTTGTTTTATGGGTTGCTTGCATTGCCGTTAATGTTTTACGGTAAAAACATCGTTGGAATCCTGCGGTGAAACGGTTGTTCTTCCTGATTCTTGTCGTTTTGTTGATGAAAAGATGTGTTACGGCTTGACGGGCGCACGCAAGGTTTCAATGGTCTTTACACCCCCTTCGGCTCATTACATTCGCCCTTTCCACCGTTATCGGGGGACGGAAACCCCTACAGAGGATGTGTATATGTGCAACGTCAATATGCCGGATGGGTTGTGTATAACGTTGTTATGCCAGATGGGCAAATGTGCAACGTCATGATGGCGGATGGGTATATATGCAACGTCAATATGACGGATGGTTTGCGTGCGACGTTAATATGTCGGATGGGTTTTGTGCAACCTTATAATTTTTTGATGCAGAGTATTTTGCGAAGCAGTGAGCTGTTTGCTATTCTGCGAAATCGCGAATAATTGGAGGTGTAGGAGGCAGGAGGAAGAGGGAAGAGTTGGTCGGCTTGCATCTGGATGATGGCAGTATTGAGAGCCTGGTGCAAGTGCTTGTAGCGAGCGAGTGGGGTTAGGTTGGGGTAGGCTTGTCGGTTTAGGCGCATCACATTAATGATATAATCCATTGCTGCCTGGTCGATACGTCGCTGAAGGGCTCTGACACTTAATGATTTACCATTCTCTTTTTTTAATGTCAGCAGATGGTTCTTTAGGCGCAGGATGACGCCGTAGAAGTCGGCGAGGCGCTTACGCAACTTGTCAGGGTCTACGTATTGTGTTATGGACCCCGGTCGGCTGTCGTAGAAATAAGCCGGTGCATTGGTTATGATGGTCTTTCCGGCGCGCAGGAAGAGAAGTGGTGTGAATTCCTCGTCTTCGTGGTAGATGCCTTCGGTGAATGTCAGTCCGTCGGCCGTTGAGCGTCGGAAGATGTATGCACATGCTCCTGGCTGCAGGTTGTTGTGGATCATGAAGTGAGCCCCCGATTCGAAAGTTTCGTGGTGTATGGCTTGTTTGGCTGGCGACTGGTCATCGGTATAATCAAACTTGAGAATGTCGGGTTGTTCTTGTCGGAGAATGCTGATGCAGCGGTCGTAGTATGTACCTATCAGTTGGTCGTCGGCATCGAGCAGTTGCACGTAGGTGGCAGAGGCAATGGCGAGTGCAGCGTTGCGGGCAGCGGAGAGTCCGGCGTTCGCTTGTCGCAGAAGGACCACTGTCGGATCGTCTGCCCAGAGGTTGCTGACGGGTGAGTCGGAACCATCGTCGACGATTATAATCTGGCGTTCGTGTGTCGATAAGCTGAGTGTACGAATGCTGTCGACGCTCCGTAGCAGGAGCGGTTCGGGTATGTTGTATGCTGGGATTATGAACGAAATCAGTGGTGTCATGTAAATAAAACGAAAAATAAAGAGATTTATTTTAACCCAAATATTTTAACCCCAAATCGGTTATTAGGACGAACAAGGGGGCAGAGTTAAAAAAAGATAAACGTGATTGTGTTGAGGATAGTTGAGGAATGGATGTGTAGAGGAGCAACGTCGGTGGCAGCGACGTCGGGAATGCGTCACCTCCTTCGTCATCCTCAATGTAGTGCAAGGACGGTACGTGGATTGTATTGCATTGCAAAAAAAACTATGCTAAAATTTTACGGATTAGGAAATATGTTATAACTTTGAAGGAAAATTGGAGGATATCAGAATTATGTCTGTCTCTATCTTAATTCCCACATATAATTACGACTGCACAGAGCTTGCCCGCGATATTCAGGAGCAAGCAGAGCTGGCGGGAATGGACTATGAAATCATCATAGGTGACGACGGCAGCACCGACGGCAGGATTGTGAGCCGTCTGGTGGATTTCTGCAGCCACCCTCACTGCAAGCTGCTACGTCAGAAACGTAATGTGGGCCGTGCCGCCATACGCAACATTCTGGGACATGAGGCGAGCGGCGACAATCTGCTGTTTATGGACAGTGATGCAGAGATGGCGGTATCGAATTTCCTGAGTTCATATATTAATGCTATTGAGGATCACGAGGTGGTGAGCGGTTTCATCGCCCATCCGTCCACGCCCCCGGCTGCCGACATGCTTCTGAGGTATGAATATGAGAAGCATGCTGAAAAGCGGTTCAGTGCGCATCACCTGAACCGTATTGCCCATCCTCCGTTCAGCACGTTTTGCTTTATGATACGCAAGACGCTTTTCAGCCGTTTTTCCTTTGATGAATCGTACACTGGCTACGGCTACGAAGACGTGCAATACGGCAAGGTGCTTCGTGACCACGGCTATCGCGTGTTTTATATCAACGTGCCATTGCGTCATAATGGCATGGAGAAGAACTATAGGTTTATAGAGAAGACCGAGACGGCTCTTCATGCTCTTCGCGAGCATAAAGCGGAACTTATGGACGAGGTGCATCTGCTGCGCACCATCCACAAGCTGCGTAGAGTAGGTATGGAAGGTTTAGTGCGTCGAATGCTTGGCAAATTGCTCCCACGCATGCGTCGCAACCTCTGCTCCGACCATGCACGTCTGAGATGGTTCAGCTGGTATAAGCTGGGTTACTACCTGAATCATTGCCAGTGAGTGAGAACTTTTCGAGGACAAGCCTCTCACGCGCAACCTGATTATCTGTGATATTCCTATTGCATACACCACACATACACAACTTAATATCCGTGGCTGCCATCCATCGTTAACATCCGTCAATCCTGTTGCACCAGAGAGGCTTGTCCTCGAAGAAAATAGTGCAATTATTTGCAAAAACGCCAAGGATTTCTTAATTTAGTCCAGAAAAAACAACAGCAATGAATAACACTATCCATAGACGTCTGAAAACTCACAACTACCATGGCAGGGGCATCTATATGATAACGATTGCTACAGAAGGACGACGTCCAGTGCTGGGAGTTCTTTCAGTGAATTCTATTTCCAGCCAAGTTGATGAAAAAGATGATATGCGGTCATTGGATGTGAAACATATAGTAAATGTTAGCAATAATAATGATTCACAATATAAAAATGTTATTCCTTTCGTTTCATTAACAACAATCGGGAAGATTGTTACTTATCATTGGAAGGATATATCAGTACGCTACCCTCAAATCAAAAGCCTTGTCTTTCAAGTGATGCCTGATCATATTCACGGTATCTTGTTTGTAGAAGAAGAACTTTCTGTGCATATTGGACAAGTAATAGGAGCATTCAAGTTTGCTACTACAAAATCCGTAATGAGCCAGACCTTGACTGGAAGGGTTGGAACGATAATTGATCGTCAGAGGATAGCTGATGGTTGTTATCGTCTTTGGGAGAAGTCGTATAATGATTTGGTGCTTTATGGAAAAAAACAGTTAGATCACATGATTTCCTATGTTAAAGATAATCCACGTAGGCTCTACATAAAGAAAGCAGTTTCGCCTTATTTCCAAAGATCAAATGGATGTATCAACGGACGTGTTGTGACAATGATTGGTAATAAAGGTTTGCTTGAATCAGAATCACGGCTTTTTGTAAAATGCTCTAGAAAAATGAACGACGCAGAAGTGCAACAAGCGATTAGGAGGTTTATAGATCTTGGACATCTGGGTGCTGTCTTAGTGTCTCCATTTATTAGTCCTGGTGAGAGAGATGTTGAAAAAAAAGCATTGCAGGAAGGTATCGGAGTGATTAAAATAATGTCTAAAGGTTTTAGCGAGTACTATAAGCCTGGAGGGGTTTTATTCGACGCATGTGCCGAAGGTAGATTGCTGTTGGTTTCTCAATATGATTATTCCTCAAGAAAAAGAACTTTGACTAGAGTACTTTGTGAAGAAATGAACGGCTTGGCTCGAATCATTGCCAGTGAGTGAGAACTTTTCGAGGACAAGCCTCTCACGCGCAACCTGATTGTCTGTGATATTCCTATAGCATACACCACACATACACAATTTAATATCCGTGGTTGCCATCCAGAGTTAACATCCGTCAATCCTGTTGCACCAGAGAGGCTTGTACAAAAAGATGAAGAATGCAAAGTGCGACATGAAAAAAGCAAAAAAAAAAATGCCCTATTTTTGTGATTGTCAGGAAAAATACATATCTTTGCATGACGGAATGAAATAATTAACGACTAAAACCTTTATTTCGTGAATAAATAAAGAGAATTTAAATAATTATTAACTAATTTTTCAATCAATGAAAAGAAAACTACTCTTTTTGACGACAATGATCGTCAGTGCGTTTGCGTGGAACGCAAAGGCACAGACCGACGTGACGAGTACGTATCTGCAGAATGGCGGATTCGACACGTCTTCAGATTTCCAGTCAGGAAATATTGCAACTGGTGACAGTAACCAGAGAAAGGAAGTAACAGGATGGTCCAATTATGGTGGTGACACTTACACCACCGGCGGATGTATTGGTTTTGGAACAAGTGGACAGATTAATGGAACAGCTATCCCTTCAACAAACTCCGATGGAACAACCGACGGCGGTGCCCTGACCCTGAACGCTGCTTGGGAATCAAGTGTTTATTATTCTCAGGAAGTGACATTACCGGCAGGAAACTATCAGTTCAAATTTATGGTAAATAACGTAGGTCAAAATGCCCAGTTTAATAAAAATCCTACTTTGTTTGCCTTTACCACAGATAAATATACTTTCTGCGGGAATGTACACAGCTATCCGGTTAACACATGGACAGAGCAAAAGATAGAATTCGGTCTGCCTGAGCAGGCTACAGGAACTCTTAAAATTGGTTATAAGGCTACTAATAAAGGTTCCGGCAACACCCCTAAGTTGGTAGTTGACTATGTGAAGGCATTCTATGTATCCAACTATACCTCTACACTTCAGGCAACAATCAACAGTGCGCAGGCGCTCTATGCCCGTTCAAACAATGCAGACCTGAATACAGCAATCACACATGCCCAAAACGTTCTTAATGCTGCAGACAACACTATTGCTTATCAAAGTACAATCGACTCCGAGGTGACAGCATTGGAGTCTGCCATGGCTACTGCTTTAAGCACGGTTGTGTTGCTGGAAGGCGAAAATATTTCATTCATGGTTAAGAACTTCGACTTTGAGAGCGGAACTCCTGTAACAGTCGGTATTACCACATACGATTATGACTGTGGATCAAACGGCACTTATTACAGCCAGCAACAAACTGTGGAGGGATGGACTATCGACGCTAACGGTAATGCACGTTCTGGTGGTGTGTTTGAATATGGAGGTTCTTCATGGCTTGGAAGTAACGGCGATAATTATAAGGCTCCTGCTTCTGGTTCAGAATCCGGTCAAACTAAGGCTTTAGGTCTTATTGGCGTGTGGGTTAGCACAGTTCAGTATAAACAACCGATCACATTACCAGCAGGTGCTTATGTGATTGAAATTCCAATCTATAATACAGCCGGTGTGACAAATTTCGATAAGAACCTTTTTGGCTTCGTCGAAAATGGGGGAACAGAACACTTGGCAACTGTAAAAAACTATGCTACGGGTTCATGGATTACAGAAAAGATTACATTTACTCTCAACAGTGAGACATCGGGTTATCTTTCACTTGGTTATACGGCAGCAAACGCTGGTTCGGGTGCTATGCCACACCTTTTTGTGGACTATATGAAAATAACATACACTTCTCCAATTGCCGCTGCAAAATACGCTTATGATGAAGCTCTTCAGGCTGCCAAAGACGCAACCAACGACGGTGCCAACGACAATGTGACTGGCGCTGAATATGTTGCTATCTCTGCTGAAATCGCCAAGGCTGAGCCTACAACAGTTGAGGGCTATGAATCTGCTACTCAGGCTCTGAAAGACGCTACTTCTGCATTCATCGCTGCTGCCCCTGTTTACGATGCACTCGTGGCTGAGATATCTAAGGCAGCAGCTCTCGGAGTTGACACTTCAACAGCCCAGGACGTGGCTGACGCTGAAACAACCACTGCTGCCACTGCTCTTGCTGCCACTCAGACACTGAAGGTGGATGAATACAGCTATGTGGCTACAGAATTCCCGTATGCTGTGGAACTCGGCATATGGAATGCAGAAGGTCCTACAGGCACAATGACTGGTCAGCACTGGGCTGGTGGAGATGGAGAATATCTCGAGCAGTCGAGTGCTGCTTGGGGACAGAATGCATGGACAATAAAGTATAGCCAGGACCTCACTCTTCCTGCGGGAAATTATATTTTTAAGGTTGCTGGACGCAAGGCCGCTGGCAATGGTGTGACAATGAGTCTCATAGTTAAGAATGGTGAGACAGTTCTTGGAACTGTAAGCGACTTCCCTGAAGGCGACACAGGACTGGGTATCAACACCGATGGTGAGACAGACTTTGATGAGTCTCACACATACGCCAACAACAATGCCGGTCGTGGATGGGAATGGCGCTATGTTAAGTTCACTCTCTCTGAACAGACGACAGTGAATGTGGCTGTGGAAGCCATAGCAACTACAAACTATCAGTGGGTAAGCTTCTGTAACGCTACGGTTCAGACCGACAGCGAAGCCGGCTTCGCACTTATCGACTACAACGTTGCTCTGGCAAATGCTCAGACTGCTCAGTCAAGCGAAGACTATGCAAATGTGACTGGTGCTGAGAAGACTGCCATCGACGCTGCCATTGCTGATGACGCTACTCTCGACAAGACAGACAAGGATGCCATCGAAGCTGCCACTCAGGCTCTGAAGGATGCTACTACAGCATTCACCGCTGCCAAGACTGCTTACGACGCTCTTGCCACAGCAATAACAGAAGCTGAAGCTACTGAAGCTCCTACAGCCAACGTGGGCCAAGGCGTGTTCCAGGTTCCTGCAACAGCTGCTAATAATATGGCTGTTGCCATCGCTGCCGCCAAGACTACTCAGTCTGCTGCCGAAACAACCGCTGAAACAGCCCAGGCTGCTGTTTCCACTCTGCAAACAGCTATGGCTCAGGCAACAGAACTCAATGCCCCTGCAGATGGTCAGCGCTTCAAGCTCGTTTTGAAATATGAGGGATGGGACTATAACGACAAGGTTGTAACATATATTGCAGATGCCCGCAGCGATGCAGGAAACTACAAAATTCAGTATTGTGATGATATAGAAGCATACGAACACTCATTCACATTCACTAAGGTAAGTGGCAACAACTACAAGATCAGCCAGACTGACATCGACAGAAACGAACGTTATCTCTCAACAGGTACGCCTTACGGTGGAAATGCATTACAGATCCGTACTGTCACAAATGCAGACGACGCAGCAGTGTTCACTGTTATCCCTACAGCAACAGAAGGCATATACAATATCTACAATGTGGCTGCTAATAACTATGTCGGTTCTCAAGACGCTGGTGTTTATACAGTGGACAGCCATAAAGACTTCCAGCTTGTAGAGGTACAGAAGGTGCCGGTGGCTCTCACATTCACCGACGACGTGAACTATGCAACTCGCATCTTCCCATTCGTTCCAGCGCTTCCAGGAGATGTGAAAGCATATACTTGCGAAACACTCGACGGCACAACTCTCCATCTCACAGAGGTGGCTCAGCCTGTTGCCAACGTGCCTTATATCCTCGAAAGCAACAGCGCAATCGAAAGTAGTGTAGAGGGATGGCCGCTTGGTAAAGCCGACACTCCTACTTACACCTCTGGTCTGCTTACAGGTGTATATGCCGACACTAAGGCACCAGTTGGCACTTACGTTCTTCAGAACCTGAACGGCAGTGTGGCATTCTACGTAGTGGAAGAAGGCACTGAGCCGACTGTCACTCCTTACCGTGCATACCTCACTGCTCCAGCAGAAACTGGTATCAAGGCAATCAACTTCCCTGGAGCCGACGATGCAACTGGCATCTCAGCTATCGAAGCACTCACCGACGGCACTGCCGAGATCTTCAACGCAGCCGGACAGCGTGTGCCTCGCCTGGAGAAGGGTGTGAACATAATCCGCATGAGCAATGGCTCTGTTAAGAAAGTATTTGTAAAATAATTAGGAATTGGGAATTAGGAATGTTTTCATTCCTGATTCCAGTTCCATGTTATCCACAATAATTAATGAATTAAAATATGAAAAAGATATATACAGAGCCTAAGATGCTTATCGAAACGGCTGATATGTGCAAAGCCGTGATGCTCAACACTTCTGAAACTCCTGCCGACCCTAATAAGCCAGTGCTTGGCAAGGACCGCGATGATTTTGAGGAAGAAGCAGAGATTCTTCAAATGCTCGAAGAGCAGGAAAAGGGCGAGATGAAAACTCTATGGTAGAATAAATCCAACATACTACTTACGGAATGGACCCATGCGCCGAGCGCATGGGTCCATTATGTATAGAATACAATGAAAACATATTTTTCTTTGATAAAAGAATTTTTATTCTAAATCCTTTTATTATTTTTGTCGGCATCCCGCATGCTGTAGGGGCGTACCTTGCGTGCGCCCGTCCAGCCGCATGTCCGTCGGTTGAACCACCGCCGGAATGAATGTGAATAACGTGTGTTTTTGTACCGTCCCCAATTATAATTCCGTTAATCCCGTAAATAATAAATTCGTATAATTCGTGTAATTCGTGGTTGGAATGAAATATGAGGGTCGGTGGGTTAGATTATCGTTATCTTGTTGGTCTCGAGAGGTAGATGTGCGTTGAGTTCTTCTTCGGAAATCAGATGTAGCTTGATTACCGACGAGACAGGATAGCGGTTGTAGAACGGGTCGTTGACGAAATAGAAGTCCACCGACAGCACACCCTTGATGAAAAACACCCTGCGTCGGAAATTGAGAATACGCTCTTTGATTCTTGGCAGAATCTTGATGCCGATTCGTCCGTCGGCGAGATGGGCAATGGCAAGCACATGCCATTTTCGATGTTTGTCCACCGCCTCTTCGCGTTGCTGGGTAGTGGGTTTGAAGGAAACGGCCACGTGTCTGCCATAGCGCATATTGATGTCGTTCATGATTTTGCGGAAGAGTGGTCCGTGGGCAGATGAGTCCTTCAGTTTGTTTACCTTTATATAATAGTGTATCATCTCGTGGATGATGGTGTCTTCCACCTCCTGTTCCGGCAGGTCCACCCGTGTGCTTATCTTCAGCACATAGTCGTAGTGCTCGATGGCTCCGGTCCATGTGTGTCTGCGCTTGTAGGCCAGCTGCCCCACGAAGGTGCGTGCGTTGCTCAGACGTATGGGCAACGGTGGCAGCTTACCGCCGAAGCATAGACGGTTGAATTCATCGAAACGGCGTTGTATGTAGTCGGCAGTTGGGCGCATCAGTTGTCTTCCAGCCCTTTGATTTGTTTCTTGGGTGTGACCCCCATCTTCTTGAGGCTTTCGAGGCGGTTCATCACGTTGCCCTTGCCGTCGTAGAGCTGGTTGCGTGCTTTGAGGAAGGCGTCGTTGAGGTTGCCTATCTTGTTACCTATGTCCTCAAATGTATCCGACAAACCAGCTACCTTGTCGTAGAGGTCGGTGGCCGATTTCACGATTTTCTCCACGTTCTTGCTCTGTCGGTCGATTTGCCATAGGTTATATGCCAGTTGCAGGGTAATCTGCAGATTGGTTGGTGATATGATGATCACCTTCTTCGCGTAGGCATATTGCCCGAGGTCGGGCTTTTGCTTCATGGCGGCTATATAGCTGTTTTCGTTTGGCACGAACATAAGAACGAATCCTATTGCGTCGCTCACTGTCTTGTCGTAGCTCTTGCTTGCCAGTTCGTCGATATGCTTCTGCATGCTCTTCACGTGCTCCTTGAGGAAGTGGTCGCGTTGCTCGTCGGTCTCAGCTGCCACGGCATTGGCGTATGCTGTGAGCGACACCTTGGAGTCGATCACCACGGTACGTCCTTCCGGGAATTTCACGAGCACGTCGGGCCTCAGATTTCTGCCGTCCTCGTCTTTCACGTTCTGTTGGATGAAGTATTCCTCGTCCTTATGCAGTCCGCTGCTTTCGAGGAGTGTTTCGAGAATCATCTCGCCCCAGTCGCCCTGTGTCTTGCTCTCGCCTTTCAATGCCTTTGTGAGGTTCACTGCGTCGTTGCCTATGCGGTCGGTCTGTTCCTTGAGAGATTTCACAGCCTCTCGCTGTGCTTTCTGAAAACTGTCAACCAGCATTTCGAACGAACTCTTAATTTCCGTTTTGTTCACCTCGCTGCTGGTCTTGCTTTCGTCCACCGACTTCTTGAACGCCTCAAACTGCTCTTTTATAGGCTTGAGCAGTTCGTCCATCTGACTGCGGTTGGTTTCCTGCAGGCTTGCCTGACGCACTGCCAGCTGTTCGGCAGCGGTCTTCTGCATCTCCTGCTTGAGAGCCTCAAACTTTTCATTCCATTTGCGGTCGTTCTCTTCGCGAAGCTGACGTGAGTGCTCCCGCTCTTCCTCCATGCGTGCCTTCATGTCTTCCTCCATCTTCTGCACGCCCAGACGGTGGTTCTCCTTCTCGGCTGCCAGCTGCTTGTCGACCGATTCCACCTGGTTTTTCAGCACCTCGGCACGGCTGACGAGTTCGGTCTTCTCCTCTATGAGCGAGTTGATGCGCTCTTCGCGACTATTGTTCTCTGCCTCAATGGCATAGCGTGAGGCGGTGAGGTCTTCCACCTGACGTGAGAGCATGGCATTTTTTTCGGTCCATTTGCCTTTGGCAACGAATAGCAGCACCGCTCCTGCCAGTGCGCCGATAAACAAACCAATGATTAAAGATATGAGGTCCATATAAAATGAATAATGAAAAATTATTTACGATTTGCGATTTGTTTGTTTATTTTGGAATTCAGTTATTTTAGAGGACGAGAATACAAGACTATAGTTCTTGATGAGGAATAAGAAATTCATCTCTCGACTCTTTACTTTTAAATATTTTTATGCTTCAACAAAGATACAATTATATTTTGAATATAAAAACCTCTGTTTCGTTAAAAGATACGAAAAAACATGATTAAGGCATTGCCTGTAAAAGAAAATAGCTATCTTTGCATGATAAACCCTATTATTCCATTAAAGATGAGAAAAGAAGGAATATTAACGATTTTTTTGTGCTCTACATTCAGCATAGGAAATGCACAGCACTTCAACAACCACAACGACGCGAGCCTCTATGCAGAAGAGGCCACGCGCCTGAATACGGAAGAATACTACTATGGATCGCAGAATCTGATTAACGGCAATGACGATGCCACAGAGCTGATGAACGCCTATTTTCTGAACACTCCCGGCACCATCGAACGTATCAGCCGCTGGCAGAAAGACAACCCCGTTCATCCCGACCGTGTGCGTCTGCAAATGATGGCTGCCAACCTGCTGACCAAGGACCAGGAGTTCGACGAAGCACTTGAGATATATAATTCGGTCTATACCGACGAACTGAATAACATTCCGGCAAAAGAGCAGACCGAAGCAAAGCTCTATCATGCCATAGCACTTATTCAGACAGGACAGATGGACTGGGCAGAACGCCTGCTCAACGAAATCCGTGACAGCGAGACTCACCAGCATGATATCTATTACTACACAGGCTATGTGCACTATAACAAAGGTGAATACGACCAGGCGCTAAACTACTTCATGTCTGTGAAGGATTCTAAGGAATACCACAACCAGGCTCCGGTCTATATAGCCGACTGCTATCTTCAGACCGGCAAGCCCGACCTTGCCCTCAGCAATATCAAGAGCTGGCAGCAGGTGTGCAGCGACAGCCGCCTGTCCAATGAGGCACGCCGCATAGAAGGCGAGGCATACTACGAACTGGGCAACTATCCAAATGCAGTGAGCAGTCTGAGCGGCTATATGGACAATACCGAAGAGCCTACCCGCACTTCGCTCTATAAGCTCGGCATGAGCCAGTTCTATTGTCAAGACTATGCCAATGCCGCACGTATGCACAGCAAGAGTGCCGGCACTGCCAGCGATGTCATGGCACAAAATGCATGGCTTCATGCCGGTAAGTCGTATGTGTCGACTGGCAACCAGCGTCAAGCAGGCATGGCATTTCAGCAGGCAGCACGAATGGATGCCGACACTCAGGTGCAGGAAGAGGCTTTCTACAATTATGCACTCACGCTCCACAGCGGAGGCAATATGGGATTTGGAGAGTCGGTCAGTGCATTCGAGGAATTCCTCAATAAATATCCCCGTTCGAAATATGCCACTAGCGTGAGCCAGCATCTCACCGAAGTGTATTTCACCACTAAGAACTATCCAGCCGCTCTGGCATCAATCAACAAGATAAAGAATCCGTCGAAGGAAATAATTTCTGCCAAGCAGAAGGTTCTCTACAACCTCGGCACTGCCAGTTTTGCTTCGGGCGACTATCGCAAAGCCAAGCAATACATGGCTCAGAGCAATGCCACCCAGCAGAACTATGAAGCCATCTTCTGGAAGGGTGAGTCGGAATACCGACTGGGTGAATTTAGTGATGCCGCATCTGACTATGCCACATATCTGAAGCACGGCACAAACCGCGGCAACCGGGCTCTGGCATACTATGGACAGGGCTATCTGGCGTTCAACAACAAGAGATATGCCAGTGCCCTAAACAATTTCAACAACTATATATCCGAAGCCAACAAGATAGGAGGCTACGACCAGACGTCGCTCAAATCAGATGCCTACAACCGCATCGGCGACTGCCTGTTCACACAGCGCAAATACGACGAGGCATACAACTCCTACAACAACTCGTTCAACACCGACAAGGCACACGGCGACTATTCGCTCCTGCAGATGTCGGTGATTAGCGGGCTGAAAGGCGACTACACCAAGAAGGTGGGACTGCTCAACCAGCTCGACAACCTCTATAGCAAGTCGTCGTATGCCGACCAGGCACTCTATGAAAAGGGACGAGCCTACGTGCTTAGCAGCGACTATCCAAGTGCGCTCAACACTTTCAACACCTTGATTCAGAAAGCCCCTAAGAGCACTTATTCCCGTCGTAGCCTGAACGAGATAGGCATGATATATATGCAGATGGGACAGACCGACAAGGCTGTGGCACAATATGAGTCGATAATCGACAAATATCCAAACACCGAAGAGTCGGCATCGGCACTTGAGAGCTTGAAGCAGATATACAATTCCCAGGGCAAAGTGAATGAATATGCTGCTTTGGCTCGCAGAGCCGGAGTGACCCTCAGTCCTCAGGAACTCGATGAGATGACGGAGAATGCCGCCATCATAGCCCTTGCCGACAGCAACTACGTGAAGGCCTACGAGCACTATATGCAGCTGCAATATCAGACGTTGTCGGAAGACGTGAGGGTTCGTGCTCTCGAGGGTGCGTTTGAATGTGCTGAGAAAAATGACGATGCAGAAGCATGCTCCAAGATCGCCGACATCATACTTGGCGGCAACAGCAAGGTGGCTCCGGAGAAACAGATGCAAGCCCGCCTTATCAGAGCCAAGCGAAACATGGCTGCCGGAAATCCTCAGGCTGCAGTAGGCGACTATATGGTGCTCGCCACTGACAGTATGACGGTTTACGGAGCACAAGGCACCGTGGAACTGGCGCAATACTGCTACGATACCAAACAATACGAACAGGCGGAGCAAATCCTCGACCGCTTCATTGACTCTGGCACCATGCACACCTACTGGCTGGCACGAGCCTTCGTGCTCATATCCGACGTGTATGCTGAGACCGACCGCAAGATTGAGGCACGAGAATATCTGCTCTCGCTCAAGGCAAACTACAACGAAAACGAAGAAATCAACAAGATGATAGAAGAGAGACTGTCGCGGTTGTAGGTTTTTGAAAGTCGAGAGTCGAGAGTCGAGAGTCGAGAGTCGAGAGTCGAAAGTCGAAAGTCGAAAGTCGAGAGTCGAGAGTTGAAAGTCGAGAGTTGAGTCGATATATCGATATGCCGATATTCTGAGATATCGACAATAATTGCAAGCGATAACTTGATAAACTTCCACATTAATAACAAATAATAATATATGAAACGAATCATATCAAGCATATTGGCAGTGAATGTGGCCCTGATGGGATGGGCTCAGATGGATAATGTGGTGGATGTGGAAACCACCTATCAGCCAACTGTTCAGGATGCCAAGAAGATAGACGTGCTCCCACAGGCGGAAACCACCACCATCAAGCACTATGACGTGGAGTACTCCCTATCGCCTATGCCAACGAACCAGTACGTTTTTCAGCCAGCTGGAGCAACGGTGAGTGATGTTGCAACCGAGGGTGCTCCTAAAGGATTTTTCACCCTTGCCGGCGGTAATAATTCCAATCTTCTGGCTCGCGGCGCCTACGGATGGGACTTCACCCCTAAGACGAGCCTGAATTTCGATCTGGGCACGCGTGGACACATAGCTGATGTGGACATCTGGCATCAGCGCTTCTATTCCACTAAAGGCATGGTTAAGCTCGAGCATAGGCTGACCAACCAGTCGTCGGTCATTTTGAGAGCCGACGGCGAGAGCCAGGTGTACAACTATCAGCACCAGCAGGGTTCTGGCGATTTCGACAAGCAGCACAACTGGATTGGCGGCATCGACCTCAGCCTTACTCCTTACACCACCGGGATTCTGTCTGTGGGCGGCCATGCACGCTATAACATGTTCTCTCGCCGATGTCTGCTCACCAACACCACATGGCTGAAGGACGATGATAAATTCAATCAGACTGAGCATAAATGGGACTTGGGACTGACCACCGACCTGAGGGTGGGGGAGACCATTAAGGTGGGCGTTGACCTCAACTATCAGAATGTAGGATGGAGCGACAGTGGATATATGTCGGTCTATGCGTTCGACGTGATTCCGCATTTCACCATCGACAGCGAGAAGACCTACCTTCGACTCGGAGCACGACTTACATTCGAGGAAGGCACAGAACTGGAATATGAATTCAGTGACTACCACGCAAAATCGAAGTTTAAGGTGGCACCCGACGTTTATGCGGCCTTCCACGTGAGCGACAACGTAGATATTTTTGGACAAGCCACCGGCGGAGTGGTGATGAACGACTTCCGGCAGTTCCAGAGCATGACTCCATACTGGCTCTTGCCATATAGCCAGCTGCCATCAGCCTACAACAACGTGAGTGCGTTGCTGGGTTTCAAATGGAAAATCCAGGAAGGCTTGTTCACTAAGATATATGCTGGATTCGACGACACGAAGAACCGTGCCGAGCTAATGCTTCCTGTGGGCAAGCTCTATCAGAATCAACTGATGGTGGCAGACGGAAGCCTCATACATGTGAATGCAGAGGTGGCATACAACTATAAGGACATGGTGAGCGTGAAAGCCAAGGGACGCTTCAACGGATGGGGTATTGACGAGAACAACGGCTATTTTCTCGACAATGCGGTGTGGCGCCCTACGGTGGAAGCCTCTGCGGAAGCAATCTACCAGCCTGTGAACGGCCTGCGAATCGGTGTGGACTATCAGTTTGCAACCTATTCCGACGACTCCGCTCTGCCTTACAAGCGTCCGTCGATGTCGAACCTGGGAGCATCCGTGTCCTACCGCCTCCCTCTGAGCAACCTGCGCAATAATATATCCATATATGCCAAGGTGGACAATATCCTTGGAAGCGACTACGACATCTATTATGGTCAGAAAGCTCCAGGAACCAGTGTGCTGGCAGGATTTGCACTCGATTTTTAAACCATAAAGATAAAAACACCAAATATGCGGCATAACCGCATATTTGGGATAAACGACACAAACTACTAAATACTATGAATATGAACAACAATGAAATGGATCAGACTGTTGTGAGTGGTCAATCCAATGGTGATGCTCAGAACACATTTAATCAGCAAGGCAATGCCAACAATATGCCACCAAGGCAGAATCAGTATGTAAACACACAAAACGGATCACAGACTCAATATCCGGGCCAAATGCCTTACGGGCAGCCTACACAATATCCTGGACAGCAGCCATACGGTCAACAGCCACAATATCCCGGACAGCAGCCATACGGTCCACAACAAGCATATAGCCCGGCAGGATATCCACCTCAAACACCATATAATGCACCTCAAAAAAAGAATACAGGCGTTATAATTGGTTTACTTGCAGGAGTGGTCGTACTGCTCGGAGTGATTATGTTCCTGATTTTGTCGAATGACAAAGACACTAATACTGCTTCGCAGCAGGCACAAACACCAGCGACAAATGTTCAGCCACCAGTGGCAGATAAACCTCAGCCAGTAGTGACAACACCTGAAACTCAGGCAAAGACAGAAACTCCTGCTCAGGAAGAAATAAAACCTGTTGAGAAAAAGAACACTAAAGCTGCTCCAGGATCGTATTTCATCGACGGCACCCTCAACGGCGACTATGTGACATTCGACATCTACGTGGACGGAAGCGGCAATGCAAGCGGCAGTTTCTATAACCACACCATCGACGTGGGATGGGATGTCTACGGCTCCATGGATAAAAACAGCTTCAGTTTCTCATCCAACTATACTACTAACTTCAAGTTCAAGGCAAACCGCAAGAGCGGCAACCGATTCACCGGCACATGCAAATCCAAGAGCGTGAGATACACCATGGACTTGACAGTGGTGAAGAATTGATTTTAGTTGACGAGTAAACAATTTGTTTACTCGTCAACTAAAAAACTAAATAATTATCTTATAAACAGCAGTTCGCGATACTTAGGCAGAGGCCATAGGGCATCGTCGACGATGAGTTCCAACTTGTCGATATGATAACGTATCTCGTCGAGTTTCGGTGCCACATTGTCGTGATATGCGATGGCTTTATCATGTTCGTCCTCTATCTTGTTGGCCTGTTTGCGAGCCGAAATCAGTTCTTCCACATGACATTCAATCTGTGATGTGCGATAGGCTATTTCCTCGATGATTTTCAGGTTGCGTTCGTTAAGCGACTTCGCTTTGTCTATAGAGAAAATGGCAGCCATATTTCCCACGTTGGTCAGCAGTTGCGACTGATATTGAGTGGCCACAGGAATGACGTGGTTCATCGACAGGTCGCCAAGCACACGGGCCTCAATCTGAATTTTCTTGGTATAGGTTTCCCATTTCACTTCGTTGCGAGCCTCCAGTTCCTTGCGAGTCATCACTCCCATGCTTTCAAACATCTGAATGCTCTCAGGGTCGAGGTAGCGCTCGAATATCTTAGGGCATGATTTCTCCACGTCGAGTCCTCTGCGTGTGGCTTCCTCCACCCATTCGTCGCTATAGCCGTTTCCGTCGAAACGTATAGGCTTGCAGATCTTGATGTCCTCTCTCAGCACGTCGATGATGGCATGGAAGGTGGCAGAATGTTCGGTGCCAGCCAGTTTCTTCTCAAATTCAGGTATTCGTGCATCCACACGTTTCTTGAAGTCTACCAGAGCCTCTGCCACAGCAGTATTGAGCGTGATCATAGCGCTGGCACAGTTGGCTTCCGAACCCACGGCACGGAATTCAAAGCGGTTTCCGGTGAATGCGAACGGCGACGTGCGGTTGCGGTCGGTGTTGTCGATGAGCAGTTCCGGGATTTCTGGTATGTCCATTTTCATGCCCTGTTTGCCTTCCATAGAAAGTATGTTGTCCTTGTCTGCCAGTTCGATGTGGTCGAGCATTTCAGAAAGTTGTTTGCCCAGGAAACTGGATATGATGGCAGGTGGTGCTTCGTTTGCTCCCAGACGATGTGCATTGCTGGCACTCATGATGCTTGCTTTCAGCAGTCCGTTATGGCGATACACACCCATCAGAGTTTCCACGATAAACACTGCGAATCGTAGGTTTTGCACAGGTGTCTTGCCCGGTGCATGCAGCAAAATGCCGTTGTCGGTTGAAAGGCTCCAGTTGTTGTGCTTTCCGCTTCCGTTGATTCCTGCAAACGGTTTCTCATGGAGCAACACTCTGAAACCATGTTTTCGAGCCACACGCTTCATCATCGACATGAGCAGCATGTTGTGGTCCACAGCCAGGTTGGTGTCTTCGAATATAGGTGCGAGTTCAAACTGGTTTGGAGCCACCTCGTTGTGACGTGTCTTGCATGGCACACCCAGTTGTAGTGCCACGATTTCCAGTTCCCTCATGAATGCAGCCACACGTTCAGGTATTGACCCGAAATAGTGGTCGTCCATCTGTTGGTTCTTTGCTGAGTCGTGCCCCATGAGGGTACGGCCGGTGAGCAATAGGTCGGGACGTGCTGCATAGAGTCCTTCGTCCACCAGGAAATACTCCTGCTCCCATCCCAGGTTCGACGTCACTTTCTTAACCGATGGGTCGAAATAGTGGCACACGTCGGTGGCTGCCACATTCACTGCATGGAGAGCTCTCAGCAACGGTGCCTTATAGTCGAGTGCTTCGCCGCTGTAGGATATGAATACGGTAGGGATGATGAGTGTGTCGTCGATGATAAACACAGGCGATGTTGGGTCCCATGCCGAATATCCGCGTGCTTCGAACGTGGAGCGTATGCCACCGCTCGGAAATGACGATGCATCAGGCTCTTGCTGAACCAGCAGCTTGCCTGTGAATTCCTCCACCATGCCGCCTTTACCATCGTGCTCGATGAAAGAATCATGTTTTTCGGCTGTGCCCTCAGTGAGTGGCTGGAACCAATGGGTATAGTGGGTCACTCCGTTTTCCACTGCCCATTGCTTCATCCCCGCAGCCACGGCATCTGCTGTTTCGCGTTCCAGACGTGCACCATTGTCGATTACATCGACCATCTTTTCATATACATCTTTAGGAAGATACTTATACATCTTCTCACGATTGAACACCTTAATTCCGAAATACTCTGAAGGTCGTTCGTCTGGAGTTTCTACGCGGAGAGGCTTCTTCTTGAACGCCTCACCAACCACTTGAAATCTTAATGTAGCCATAATCTCTATAATTAAATATTAGTTAACGAGTAAACAAGTTGACAAGTTGACAAGTTGACGAATTGACGAATTGATTCTAACTCTCAACTTCTATCTATCATCCGTTGCAATGCATCTTCGGTTTGTTCGTGTGTACCGAAAGCAGTGAATCTCACGTAGCCTTCTCCGCTCGGTCCGAATCCCACTCCAGGTGTGCACACCACGTTGGCACCATATAGTAGGTCCATGAAGAACTGCCAAGAGTCTGTTCCGCCTGGTGTTTTCATCCATATATATGGTGCGTTTTCACCACCGTACACCTCGTAGCCTATCTTTCTGAATGTTTCAAGCATCTTATGTGCGTTTTGCATATAGTAGTCGATGGTTTTCTGCACTTGCTCTTTTCCTTTCGGAGTATATATTGCTTCAGCCGCGCGTTGCGAAATATAGCTTGTGCCATTGAATTTGGTCGACTGCCTGCGTAGCCACAAAGGGTTGAGATGTATGCGTTCTCCGTTGAGAGTGGCGGCAGTGAGGTCTTTAGGCACTATTGTATATCCGCATCTCACTCCCGTGAATCCAGCCGTTTTGGAATAAGAATGGAATTCGATGGCGCATTTGCGTGCTCCACGGATTTCATATATGCTTCGTGGAATGTCGGGGTCGGTGATGAATGCCTGATAGGCAGCGTCATAGAAGATGAGTGCATCGTTTTTAAGAGCATAATTCACCCATTTCTTGAGTTCCTGCTTCGATATGACTGTTCCGGTGGGGTTGTTGGGATAGCAGAGGTAGATCACGTCTACACGCTGTTTGGGCAGTTCAGGCACGAAACCATTCTCAGACGTGCATGGCAGATATGTGACGTTAGACCATCGTCCGTCCTCTTGCACTCCAGCCCGCCCGATCATCACGTTGGAATCGATGTAGACGGGGTAGATGGGGTCGGTCACAGCTATTGAGTTATCCCATCTGATGAGTTCCTGTATGTTGCCTGTGTCGCTCTTGGCACCATCGTTGATGAATATTTCATCTATGTCGAGGTGTATGCCTCGAGGCAGGAAATCGTTTTTCAGGATTGCCTCACGCAGGAAATCGTATCCCTGCTCAGGTCCATAACCGTGGAATCCTTGAGCAGATGCCATCTCGTCGGTTGCTTTGTGCATGGCTTCAACCACTGCCGGGCAGAGTGGCTGGGTGACATCGCCAATGCCGAGCGATATGACATTAGCCTTTGGGTGTGTCACCTTAAATGCAGTCACCTTCTTTGCTATGTCAGCAAACAAATAGTTGTTTGCCAGTTTTAGGAAATGATCGTTTATTAGAGCCATATTTTTTTAAAAAATTAGGAATGAGGAATTAGGAATTAGGAATGAGGAATGAGGAATTGTTTCCATGGGGAGAGTTATTTAAATTCTACGGAGTTTTGGGAGAAAAGGAGAAACAACCTGAAGGTTGTTTTCCATGCGGATGGTGTGCTTTGCAAATTAGTA
>Ga0247611_10000417_pt1 | contig 87092 bp, 57 predicted proteins | sample 177DNAGHGhighgp2_FD_192422 | JGI IMG/M metagenome (GOLD analysis project Ga0247611, IMG submission 192422) | Sheep rumen microbial communities from Palmerston North, Manawatu-Wanganui, New Zealand - 1770 DNA GHGhigh gp2 | ecosystem: Host-associated > Mammals > Digestive system > Stomach > Rumen...
GAGGGGTACATAATGGCCACGATGTCGGTGTTACGGTCGTAGAGGGCGCGCTCGTACTGCACGGGGCGGGTGCTGTCCTTGGTCTTCAGCCACTCGTAGGCGGCCTCGTAGCAGACGCCGTTGCCCGACTCGTTGCCCAACGACCAGACGATGATGCACGGGTGGTTCTTGTCGCGCTCGTACATATTGCGGACACGTGCCACCGTAGCCTCCTTGAAGTCAGCACGTTTCGCCAACGACTTCTCGCCGTAGCCCTGCGCGTGCGACTCCGCATTGGCCTCGTCGATGACGTAGAGGCCGTAGTAGTCGCACAAACGGTACAGTTCTGGAGAGTTAGGATAGTGGCTCGTGCGTATCGTGTTGATGTTGTTGGCTTTCATCAGCAGGATGTCTTCCTTGATGCGCTTGTCGGCCACGTGACCCGTCTTAGGGTCGTGCTCGTGACGGTTCACCCCGCGGATGGTCACCGGCACGCCGTTCACCTTCAACAGACCGCCTTCTATGCGGATGTTGCGGAAACCGATGTACATCGCCGCATCATCGAGGGAATTGCCTTTGTCATCCTCCAGGATTACCCAAAGGGAATACAAATAGGGGTGTTCGGCATTCCAGGATTGCACATCGGGAACAATCATTTGAAAATGAAGGGTTTGTTTGCCGATATTGTGAAATTCGATGTTTGTGGTTTCCCGTAGGGGCGAATAATTATTCGCCCCTACAACGCGGTCATCTCCCAATTCCACGGATACAAGAAATGTTTTATCATTCGGGAATCTCTCCAAATTTTCCACCGTCACCTCCACATCCAAAATCCCGTTTTTATACGTCGAATCCAAGTCCGCCACCACCTTATAATCCAGGATGTGCGTTTTGGGTTGGGCGTAAAGAGTAATACTGCGCTCGATGCCGCTCAGCCGCCAGAAATCCTGGCATTCAAAGTAAGAACCGTCGCTCCACTTGAAGACCTGCAGGGCGATGAGATTGCGCTCCCCGAACTTCACGAACCGAGTGATGTCAAACTCGGAGTTGGTCTTGGCATCCTCACTGTAGCCCACGAACTCGCCGTTCACCCAAAGGTAGAAGCAGGATTTCGCGCCCCCGATGTTGATGATCACCTGCTTGTCCTCCCACGTCTTGTCGATGTCCACCCATTTGCGATAGCTGCCCACGGCGTTGCCTTTCACGGGCACTTTCGGCAACTGGCTGTTGTCGAAGTCGTTGGTGGTGTTCACATAGACGGGCACGCCATAGCCTACTTGGTACTGTTTCCGGCTGTTAGGAATATACTCGACACTCCACTGGTGCAGTTCCCAGTTGTTAGGAATAAACTCGACATACCATCTACCTTTACTTTCATCGTAATCCGTGCGGAAAAAATCCGTGGGGCGCTCGTCAGCATTAGGCACATAGTTGAACGCCATCCAATCGATAGTTTTAAAATAAGTACTGTCAATGTGGCTGCTATTCTGTGGAATATTGGCCCTCGGGTAGAGTTTGTTCACCTCGAACACGGCGGGGTCCTGCCACTCGGTGAAGGTCTGGGCGGAGAGGCCGAGGGTGGCGCAAAACACAGTCAATAATAGGATGATTTTTCGCATGACTGGCATTTTAGGCGGCAAAGAGACATTTGAATTATTCGTCATAATCATAAAATGTTACATGAGTATAACACAATAATTCGCAAAGGTTGCAGCCTGTGGAAGATTTTTAATCCATTCAGAAAGTATAGCGCACTCCGACGTTCACGCTCCAATCGAAATAATCAAAATCAACATCATCGGTGAAAAGCATTCCGTAACCGGGACGGAAGTCGAATTGCAGTGTCAGTGGGATGTTGAACTTGTATTCCATACCGAGGATGCCGTTCGCTCCGAACTTGCCGTAATCGTAACGATACCGGGCATTATAAAACCAGCCGTCAAAAACGCCCCAGTACCAGGAATATCCCAAGCTGACACCTCCGCCGATGAATCCGTAGAGACCTTTGGTGAAGTGACCTTCGTACATCAGGTTGGGGTTCAATTCAAAGGAGTTGACATCTATATTTCCATAACGGGTGGCACCAACGGTGTATTTGTAGCCGAGATCCAGCTGCAGCGCCAAATGGTTGGTGAAGAAGGTCTTATAGGAAAGAGCTTCAAAATTGCCGGCTGTAACGCCGATGCTGTGCTTGTACGGGGCCTGGGCGAAAACGCCGCCAGCCATTCCCAGCACGAGAAAGAAAACCATTACATGTTTCTGAAAATTTTTCATAACGGTATAATTTTAGGAGTTCTATTTATTCTAACGATGCAAAAGTACACTTTTTTAGCTTCTTATTCGCGTTTAATGAAAGGAAGCGTTTTTGTTTTGCCCTTTTTCCGAACGAGTAAGATGTATTTCCCTGCGGATATGTTGTTGTTTTTCAGTGAGATAGCATTGCCATTCAAGACACCCTCTGTCAGAATCTGACCATTGAGATTGAGTATTTCGTATGTTGCGCCTATATAATCTCGCGGAATGTCAATATATAGATAATCTGAGGCAGGATTGGGATAGATATGGATTTCGTTGACGGAATTGAACTCATCTATGGCGTTTTGATTGTCAGACACACCGAATTGGCTCAAATACGGGAGAAGATAATCGCTCAAGTCCACCCGACTAAGCTGTGCAGGAAGATTGAAGCGGATGCCCATTACGGTTGTTTCAAAATGCTCATTCGTAATATAGTAGCCTAACCCGTCCTGGGTGGCGATGGCTTCGATCTGCGACTTGACAGTGGATCTGAAATTCAGCCGTCTTTTGTTGCCGGAGAAAAAGCGACCATCCTCAAAATCATATAGCAAGACGATAAAAGGACGGAGGGCCGACAAAAGACTATTATCGGAACCATAGCCACATAGCACAATTAGATGGTAATCAGGCATATACGTTGCTCCGGCGACAAGTCCGTCAACATTGTAAGTTTCGAGACGACGGGCGATATGCGTACCGGGCGTTTTGGGAAGGCTGTAAACCGTGGTTTTTTGGGATATCCATTGCTTGGTGAAAAGGTAGATGCTGTCGCCGGTGACGACAAATGCCTCGCAATCGAAATCGGTGGCTTTTGGATGTGCGGTGAAGTCGGTCTGGTCTTCGTAAGAGAAAGCAATGGTGTCTATTACAAATGTCTGATTCAGAATAGATTCCTTGCTGATTCGCAGAATATGGAGGTCCTGTCTGCTTCCGCTGTTGTTACCTATGTCGCCGAAATAGAGATAGAGACTGTCTTGGGAGATTTCTTCCATATCCCGACTGCCTATTTCGTTGATACAAAGGGTTTCCGTAATCGCAGCATCGACGGGGTCAACCCGGTAAAGGCAGTTGTCATTGTGGTCATTGAAAGTCCAGTAGCCATTATTCCAAAAGAACAGCGTGGAGGTGCCGTCCAATAACGAATCCAGCATACCAACAGGGGTGGATTCTATGACAACGGACTCGTATTCACAGCTGCCGTCGTTGACCGTGGCGGAGGCGTTGTAGTTGATGGCCAGCGGGTCGGTGCAGCCGCACACCTGCGCCAAACAGTCCTCCATCGAAAAGAAGAGAAGACCGAATAACGCAAGCATCAAGGGCACAAAGGATCTCATTGGAAACACCAGCTTTTATTATTTCGGCAAAGATACATTTTTTCCCATTGTTTTTTCCTATTACCTTTGAACCTTCAAAAATATTGCCTCAATAACCCATAACCCATAACCATTAAAATCGTATTTTTGCCGCGTGAAAAAAACGGCCACCACTTCCGCCCCCATCGTGCTGCACGGCAACTGTCTGTTCGTGTCGGACGCGCATTTCCGCACCCCACCAGATGCCGCCAGTGAGGAGCGAGAACAGAAGCTCGTGCAACTGCTTAAGAACCAAGAGGGAACACTCCAGCATTTGTTCCTGTTGGGCGATATTTTCGACTATTGGTTCGAGTACCGCGACGTGGTGCCGAAGGGCTACTTCACGCTGTTCGCCTGCCTGAAGAAGTTGCACTCGCAAGGTGTTGAAATCCATTATTTTACAGGCAACCACGACATGTGGGTGGAGGACTATTTCACGCAGACGTTCGGGGCGATAATCTACCGTGAAGCGCGACTGTTCGACATCAACGGGCACCGCTGCTTCGTGGGGCACGGCGACGGATTGGGGGGCAAGCAACGCAAGTACCTGTTCATCAAGCGGATCTTCAACAACCGATTCAACTGGTGGCTCTATGGTCTGCTGCACCCACGGCAGTCGTTCGCCATTGCGCGTTTTTGTTCGGAAAAAAGCCGCAACTCCCACGACGAGAGCATGTTGCAGTTTCAAGGCGAGGGCGAGCACCAAGTGCAGTACGCTCGCGAATTGTTACGAACCACAAAGGTTGAGCACTTCATCCTCGCGCACCGGCACATCCCCACGCGCTACGAGCTGACCCCGGGAAGCGTCTTCTTCAACGTCGGCGACTGGCTGGAGCATTTCAGCTACGTGACCTTTGGCACTGAGGACACCGAACCTGTTTTACATTCCTAAACATCGAACACTATGGACAACCAGCATACAAACACCCAGAACATCCCGCACCGCGCGGGCTTCGTGAACATCATCGGCAACCCCAACGTGGGCAAAAGCACGCTGATGAACCAGTTAGTCGGCGAGAAGGTCTCCATCATGACCTCCAAGGCGCAGACCACCCGCCACCGGATCAAGGGCATCGTCAACGGCGACGACTACCAGATTGTCTATTCCGACCTGCCCGGCGTGCTCGACCCCGCCTATATGATGCAGAAGTACATGATGAAGTTCGTCACCGACTCGCTGCAGGACGCTGACATCATCCTCTACCTCATCGAGTGCGGGGAGACCAGGTACAACGAGCAACTCGTCGAGAAGATCAACAAGATGGGCATTCCCGTCGTGTTCATCATCAACAAGACGGACAAATACACCGAAGAGCAGGTGGAGGAATCGAAGAGCCACTGGCAATCGATTCTCCCCACCGCCGATGTCTTCGCCATCTCCGCGTTGAAGGGCGTGAACATCGAGGCGGTGCGCGACCGCATCATCGAGCTGCTGCCGGAGTGCCCGCCCTACTTCCCGAAAGACGCCCTCACCGACCGCCCGATGCGTTTCTTCGTGTCGGAACTCATCCGTGAGCAGATCCTTCTGCAGTACAAGAAAGAGATTCCCTACAGCGTGGAAGTGGTGGTGGAGAGCTACAAGGAGGAGCCAGAGATTGTACGGATAGCCGCAACCCTCTACGTAGAGCGTTCCACGCAGAAGGCCATCATCATCGGCAGCAAGGGCTCGGCCATCAAGAAGTTAGGTACAGACGCGAGACTTTCCATTGAAGACTTCCTGCAAAAGCACGTCTTCCTCGACCTGTCCGTCAAAGTCCTCAAAGATTGGCGCAACAACGAACTGCAGATGAAACGTTTCGGCTATTCGTTGGGAGATTAGTATTGCGGAAAAGTGCGGAAAGGCGGAAAAGTGCAGAAATGTTTCCGCTTTTCCGCATCAATTTCCGCAATAATCTCTCAAATTTGAATTTAAAATCCGAACCGGGGTCATAAATTTTTCATTGAAATTATATAACAACCCCAGCCGTTTCTCGGCAATTCCGATATAGTTGCGGACCTGTGCCTTATGCTGGTCAGTAAGTTGTGACACTGCCTTGACTTCCAAAATAATCTTGTCAAAGCAAACAAAATCGGCGAAGTAGTAGTGGTCAAGTCGCTGGCCACGATAATAAACATTGTAGCGTTTTTCCCTTTCGAATGGAATACACTGGTAGTCAAGCTCTATAGCAAGTGCCTCTTGATATAAACTCTCTTGAAGCCCGGTTCCCAGCCTTTTATGAACTTCGTACACAGCATTATTGATGGCTGCAGATTCATTTTCAAAAACCAACATTGCAATTATAACCTCTTGTTTGTTTACTATTTTTTCCGGTAACAATTATTGCGGAAAACTGCGGAAAGGCGGAAAAGTGCAGAAATGTTTCCGCATGTTTCCGCTTTTCCGCATCAATTTCCGCAAAAAGAGCGCTTGATTACTGACAAGGTCGTCAAAAAAGACGCTAATCTTTCAACTTCTTCACTTTCAAGCTGATGAAAGCCTCCGTGATGGTGTCGTCATCGTCTTGATCGCCTTTCTCGTCATCGTCGTCGCTGTCCCCGTCTGACGATTTCTTCTCCTTGGAAGACTCGTTCATCTCTTTGAGATGCACCTTGCTGAGGTCCAACAGCAGGTCGAAAATCGGGTCCTCCTCAAATTCATGCAAGCTGTGATTCAGAAAGACAACGTCTTTCATCAGTCGGAGAAGCTTGTGCATGAACAGCAGGAAATCCTTCTTGGAGGCATGGAGCTCCATTTCCCCATCCTGGTCGGGAGAATCTTCTTCCTCCTGATCCTCTTCAGCCGTCTCTTCGTTGACCGTTTCGTTCTTGGCAACTTCATTCGTTGCTTCCTTTTCCGCAGGCATCTTTGTGCCGCAACCCTCTTCGGGTAAAATTTCTTCTTTTTTCTTTTTCATAGTATTAAAATTTTGTGCCACAAAGATACATCGGAAAAGCCCTGCTGTCAAGTGTTTTTTTAAATCTCGCAACCCTCTAAAGAACACAATAATATAAATTTTCATTAACTATTATTTGTTAACGCAAAGTGACCGATTTCGCAGATTTTTGGAGTTTGCGCCGCAAAACCGAAAATAATGTATCTTTGCGGCCGGGTTTGACTATGACCTATACTATACTATGACTATGACTATGACTATGACTATGACTATGACTATTGACTATTCACTTGACCCTTGGCCCTTGGCCCTTAACCCTTGACCCTTGACCCTATTGTCTAAAACATCAAACGTCAAATAAACAAACAAACAATGAACTTAATCGAAAAAATCAAAGAGAACGCCAAGAAGGCCAACAAACGCATCGTTTTGGCTGAGGGCGAGGAAGAAAGAACCTTAAAGGCTGCCGACATCATCATCGAGAACGGCTATGCCGCCATCACGCTTTTGGGCAACAAGGCCAACATTGAGGCCAAGGCTGCCGAATGGGGCTTGAAGAACATCGCGAAAGCCGACATCATCGACCCGATGGATAATCCCAAAAAGGATTTCTATGCCAACATGCTGTACGAAATCCGCAAGAACAAAGGCATGACGATGGAAGAGGCCCTCAAGAAAGTCGAGGATCCGCTCTACTTGGCCACCCTGCTCATCAAGAACAAGGACGTTGACGGCGAAGTCACTGGTGCACAGCACGCTACAGGCGATGTGCTCCGTCCCGCTTTCCAGATTGTGAAGACCCTGCCCGGTATCTCCGTGGTTTCCGGCGCCTTCATCATGTGCTTCCAGGACAAGAAGTGGGGTGACGACGGTGTGATGGTCTTCGCCGACTGTGCCGCCGACCCGAACACCGACGAGAACAAGCTCGCCCAGATCGCAGTCGTCACGGCCCAAACCGCCCGCACCATCGCCGGCATCGAGCCGCGCGTGGCCATGCTGAGCTTCTCCACCAAGGGTTCCGCCAAGCACGAACTCGTTGACAGAGTGGTGAACGCCACCCGCATTGCCAAAGAGATGGATCCCAACCTCGTGATTGACGGCGAGTTGCAGGCCGATGCCGCCATCATCCCGTCCGTGGGCGCTTCCAAGGCTCCCGGCAGCCCCGTCGCGGGCAAGGCCAACGTGCTGGTGTTCCCGTCATTGGAGACCGGCAACATCGCCTACAAACTCGTGCAGCGCTTCGCCGGTGCCGAAGCCATCGGACCCGTCATGCAGGGCATGGCCGCTCCCATCAACGACCTCTCCCGCGGCTGCTCCGTGGACGACATCGTCAGCCTCGTGGCCATCACCGCCTGCCAAGCCGCCGGCAACACGTTCTAATCGATAAACACACAGTAGAGACAGGATGCGTCCTGCCTCTACTGTGTATTTATTCACCCCTGTTTTCTATCAGATTCAACTTTTAGCTATTAGCTGTTGGCTATTGGCTTTCAGATACGAACCACCAGCTAACAGCCAATAGTTAATGGCCAAAGTCATAATAAATTATGTCTCAATTCTCCTACCACTGGCAGCTGGCCCACCGCATCCTGCGCGACAAGGGCGACCGTTTCTCCAAGCCGATCATCCGTCTTTCGGTGTTCGGCGTGGCGCTCGGTGTTGTCATCATGTTGATTGCCATCGGGGTGACCGCCGGCTATAAGCAGGTGATTGAGGACAAGGTGGTGGCCATGGGACAGCACATCCGCATCTCCCACTACGACCGCAATTACTCCTACGAGCAAACTCCCATCACCCTGAATGACACGCTGTTGCACGACTTGCTCAGCCATCCGGAAGTGGTCTCGATACAACCCTATGCCACTAAAGTGGGCATCATTAAGACAGCGGATCAGGTGGAGGGCATCGTGCTGAAAGGGGTGGACAAATCGTTCAGCGGTCGAGATTTCGCCAGCAATATGTTGGAAGGCGACACATTGCACCTGAACGACACCACCGCAGACAACCGCATCATCCTCTCCAAACGGCTGGCCGACAAACTGCAGATCAAGGTCGGCGACAAGGTGCGCACCTATTTCGTACAGGACCCGCCAAGACAGCGAAGTTTCACGTTGTCAGGAATTTACGAAACGGGGCTGCCTGAATACGACACCAAATTTGCGCTCGTGGATTTGCGGCATGTGCAGAAGCTCAACGACTGGGACTCCTCGCAGGTGAGCGGTATCGAGGTGCTTGCCCGCGACTACAACAAGATGGACGAAGTGGGCGAACAACTTCACCATCAGATAGATATAAACCTGAAAGCCGAAACCGTGAAACAGATTTATCCCGAAATCTTCGACTGGATCGCCCTGTTTGACACCAACGTCTCCGTGCTGCTGATCATCACAACCTGCGTCTGTATGATCACCATGATGTCTATCTTCTTCATCCTCATCTTGGAAAACACACGGCTCATCGGGATTCTTAAAACCTTGGGAATGAAAACGAAACATGTAGTCCGCACCTTCCTGATGGTGGCGGGCCGCACGCTGCTGCGCGGGCTTCTGATTGGCAACGCCATCGGTCTCGGACTCGGCTGGCTGCAGCAAAAGTTCCACTTCATCAAGCTCAACCCCGACACCTACTACGTGAACTACGTGCCGATCAAGTTCCAGGTGTGGGAGGTGCTGCTGCTGAACCTCGGCGTCTTCGCGGCCTGCATGCTCGTGCTGGTCGTCCCGGCCTGGGTCATCAGCCGGAAAATCACGCCGGTGAAGGCGGTGCAGTTCGAGTAAGAGAGGCGAAGGAAAATTCGGTGACTTACAATAACCGGCCGCATCTTCCGTTATTACAACCATCCAACCATTATCAAGGATATGACACAAGAACAGTTCGAGCATATAACCGCCAACTGCCAGCCGCACAAGGTTTTTTCCAGCGAATGGTCGCAGTACTATGCTGACGATTTCGCCGACAGTCTGCTGCCGAATGCCGGCATGCTGAAGGGCGAGGCGTTCCGCTTTTATGACGGGGCAGAACTCACCCCCAAGCACAACCGGTTCGTGAAACACCTTCTGCCCTTGACCTCTGACGGTAAGACTTTGCGTCTGACCATGCTCTCCTATCCCCAAGGGGTTAAGGCGGAAGAGAAAAAGACGTGTGTCAAACCCGGCAGGGACGAGGTTTGCGTGTTTTTTGAAATCAATGAAGAGAATTTCATTAACGTCTTCATCCGTTGTGGTGCATTATTCAAGGAATGTCTCCAATCCTTTGCCAAGAGAAACCATCGGAAGGACGTGACATCATTGATAGAATCCGAAACGTTTATCACCGACTTCTCCTGTTTCCAAGTATTCTTTAAAGATGAAATTTCCCATTACAGGGTGTTTTCATTTCTTGGCGGCCTTATGGGAATAGATTTGGAGGAGGTAAGCGAGAAGAGCAAACCGATGGTTCATATCACAAATGTTGGGGCCTGCACTTCCGAGCCTTGCGGCAACAAAAACAGGAAAGAACCGGAAAAACAGCGGAAACAGTTACGGGTGGATTTCAACATAAAAGAAAAGACTGTCACCCAGTACGATATAACTATCTTATGGAAAGATGAGATATTGTACGAAATGGGGTTCATCCCTGAAATGAAGATTACGCCTTACGTGAAAACAGAAAGCGAAAAGGCAGTGTTCACCCAAGAGAAGCAAACGGTTTATTGGGACTGCACCGAATTTATGGGCATTCTTACGAGGACAGAAAGAATTACCGTCAGAATTGTGGCCAAGGACTCGGATGGCAACACCTCCCTTTCGGAGAGAATAGTCAATCCAGGCGATATGTTTAAAAAGCCGGGAAAGAACAATTACATTGTTGTTTTGGATGCCGACAACAATGAACATATCGTCTATGGGGATGACATTATCCGGCGGCAGGAGAGTTTCATAGAAAGAATCCCCAAGGCGGTGTACGACACCCTTTCGGACACGCACAAGCTGATACTCCATCTGCCGGAAATCATGGTGAAACTGGATTGGATACACGGTGCCTTGTGCCAGATCCATTGGCTGGAGGGGAGCGGCAAGTCGCTGAAATTCCCCTACGAGTTCTTTATGAGCGAGAAACGGGTGGAGGACTTCGACGTGAAGAATTTGAGGGAGTATTTCAAGGGGATACGCTATCTTTCTTTTGAAAATTTGGGATATAGCCCAAGTAATCCTGATGGCGAGAATATTTTTCTATACAACGACACCTCCAAACTACCGGTCATATTAGAATCCTTGAAGCTGTTTCACGAAAACCTGTCAAAAAGGGAGGATTGTGGACCTGTCGGTGGAACAGAAACCTTCAAAACCGAAAAATCAGATCCGAACAAATATGTGAATGAAAACCTTTTCATATCATATAGTTTAGGTTCCATACTTGGAGATTTTGATGACATTGGAACAGCGTTAGGACGATATTCGTTACGTTGTTATTACCAAGGATGGTTGGATAAAAATCATCAACTCGGACAATGGGTCTTGAAAGTGGAAAGCGTAAAATGCCGTTTCTTTGATGATTTTAATTATGATGATGACAATCCTAAAAGGAGTCAATTTCTCGGTTATTGGAAAAATGATACTGAAACGCCAGAACCTCCAGTTCGTTATAAATTGAAATTTTTTAATAAAAATAATTCGTGGTTAAAATTAGAGAACGCGTCTTTTAATAGTTTAAGAGAAATTCTTCACAAGGTAATGAAGAATTCTTGTTATGATTTCTATATACATTCAGATGTAAAGATTATTGATGATGAATTCATTAAAAAAAGTATTCTTATTTTATAAAAACATAGAGAAACCTTGGTTGATTCAAGAACTGTTTGTTCAAATTTATGTTTTTTCAGCAATCACAGTGTTTTTTGGCGGTATGTCAGGAGGCAATTACATTTGTTTTCCAATAGGTCTGTTATTAGTAGTTCATCTTTATTCATTCTTACGCAAAAAAGAAAAATTATTAGTTATTTGCACTATACTATCGATTCTTTTTTCGCTGTGGATTTTTATTATGGTTGTTATAGTGATGCTACGAGGGGATTGGGACACGGAATCTTTAATAATGTTTTTTTTGGGCATTTTCATAGTTTTTTGTAACAGTTTCTTTTGGCATTTCCATAGAGGGAATGGGAATCAGGAAAACACGCTTTTCAGAGTGATTATATTACTGGGAATCGGTTTCCTTTTGTTCCCTATCGTTTCTTGTTTTTATTGGTTTTTAGAGGCGTGGAATTTGTTTTTTTTGCTTGCATTTGAATGTTGCACGCTATTGTATATAGTATGGAAAATCTCATCCGCACAAATTGGGGACGGGAAAGTTTGTCAAGGAGAGGACAAGGAATCTGCGAGAAAGGGAAGTCTGTTCAAACAAAAATATGAAACAATTATTCTGAATTGGAAAAACGAAATCAGATATTTCACATTACCACAACAATGTTTTGTGTTGTTTATTATCTTTTATTCCTTTTTGGTTATCGGAGTTTTCAATGATACAACCAAAAGAATAGGTTATCACCTCGCTATGCCAGATATGGAAAAGATGCCCTCTATGAAAGGTTATGTCCCTGTTTCCGTTAGCGTGCTTTTATTTTGTATGGTTTGGGCAATAGCTATTTTGGTCAACAACCAGGGGAAAGGTGCTAAAACAGGTATGGTGGTTTCAGTGATAGCCGGGATACCGATATTCGCGTATATGTTTTTCAAGGCAGTTCTTCTTTTCTAACACAAAAACCATCAATGATGAATTCATTAAAAAAAGCATTATCATTCGTGAAGAACATTAACGTTCCATCTTACATTGTGGATTTTGTTTTCCAAATAATAACTTTATTCTTGTTGTTCGGTGTTGTCTGTGTTATTGAACAAGTTGAGGCTAATATACATTATACGAAACACGGTTTATATGATTTATCGGAGAGAATTCTGATGCTGTGTTTGCCAATAGTTCTAACCCTTTTCTTCTTTTTTTTATGGTCCACATTATGTATTGCTATTGTCAAACATAAAGAAATGCTTATTAATACTATTTTATCGGTTGTTCTTATATTGTTGATGGTTTTGATAATTGCTTGTGCTATTGAAGATTTTGAAAGTTTGGTAATTCTTATATTTTTCAGCATACCATTGATCGTAAACATCGTTATCTGGTATTTCATTTTCAAAAAAAAATATTATGATGTTAAAATTATTATGATACTGACATTAAATTTTTTTGCCGGATTGGTTGTTGGAGGTATGACAAATGTATTTGGCGGTTTTAATTATTTTGCTTCCGTTCCCATATGGATTACCTCCATCTTGTATGTTATCTGGTGCGTTTGGAGGAAGAAAAGCGAGGTGAAGCGGGAAAGCGAAAAGAACTTCAAGGAACTGATGGGGGAAAAAGAAAATCAGAGCCCATTGCAATAAACATACAGCTTTTGCGTTATGGTACTTTACAAATCACTTATCAACAACAAAAATCACCTTATTATGAACAACACAGACATAACAGAGAAACTCTTCAGTTTCAAGACGTTCCGCTCCCCCGACAGGATAGGCGAAGCCGACAAGCTTCTGCTTTTCATACGGCATCCCAATTTTTCAGGCAGCCCGTTTTACAACTGCCCCCAAAGCAACGGGAGCAGCAGCGACTACAGAAGCTTCATGAATGGGCTGGCCCCTGTCTCCAGCTACAGAAGCCTCCAAAATTCTTATCCCGATTTTTATGATTTCTCGTGTCGCTTGATGCTGCAATGCCGCAACGACAGCACAAAGCCGGATTCTATAGAGGAAAACATACAAGCATTGAGTGGCACAGACTATGCCAATGTTTGGAATGAGCTGCTGACACAGATTGTCACAAAGAGATCCAAATCTGCGCTCCAGGCCTGTCTCAAAATGATTGTCGCCCAACATTACCTCTCCAATTCCCGCAGCCTTTCCTTAGATGACATCGCCAAATTGGCGGTAGTGATTCCCGAGAGAGTGACTGAGTTTGTCACATTCTGGCAACATGGCGGAAATAAGGACGACCTATACGGAGTATATAATCTGGGAATACAGGACTTCCGCAGGGTGGAGCAGACTCTTTGCTGCTATGTGCCGGGGGAGGTTTCGCACATCGAGAATGTGATGGCGCGCGAATACAAGGAGAAGAGCACCCGGAACACACTCAGGACAGAGGAAACAACGGAATTGTCGTCGGAATCCACCATCGAAAACACGAACGACACCACCTCGGCGGAACGGAACGAGGTGAGCTCGGAGATAGCGAAGATTCTGCAGAAGGACAAGTCCTTTGATGTCAGCGGCTCGGTTACCGTGTCAAAGGATTCCAAGATCTTCGGCAGCATCTCCTCCAATGTAAGCACCGGGTACAACAGCTCAAACTCCTCGTCCCTCTCCAACACCGAGGCGAAAAACTACGCCAAGGAGGTCACGGAGCGGGCCGTGGAGCGCATCGAGCAGAAGACGGCCGAGAAGCGCACCTACAAAATCATCAAAGAGTATGAGGAAACCTACAAGCACGGCTATGACAACCGGCGCGGGGAAGACCATGTGACAGGCGTTTACCGCTGGGTTGACAAAATCTACAGAAACGAGTTGGTGAACTACGGCAAGCGCATGGTACTGGAGATAGAAGTGCCGCATCCGGCAAAACTGTACAAAAAGGCACTGAAATGGAAAAAGAAAAGTCAAGCGGAACAACTGTCCTTGCTGACACCGCCTCAGACATTGGCGGATTTTGGCATAAGAAGTGCCAAAGACATTACGCCTCAAAATGCCAGCAACGCAGCGACGGCATACGGGACAGATATCCAGATTTATGAATCTGAGAATACGGTTGTCACCATGGATATCCCCACAACAACGGTAGAAAACAAAAGCTCTTCACTAAGCCAAACTCTGAACAGCATCAATATTCCGGACGGATATGTGGCAGACAGTGTAACTTGTGACGGGTCATTCAATTACCACACCCCGACAGGTACAGCCTATCTGGAATTTATATTCAGCGGACAAAAAATACATGTGGGGGATTTTAAAAATCGTGGAACAAGATCTTTTAATAGAAACGTTGATCTAACACCAAATCTACCAGGTTCCGTTTCTATTATTGTCAAGTATCGAAGAGTTGATGATTACAGCGCTACTATAAGAGTGAACTGTATATCCGACCCTGATCTTTTGACAGAATGGCAGGAAGAGACATTCATAAACTTAGAAAGTGCTTATCAGAGGAAATATGATGAATACTCCGAAGCTTTGAGGCTACAACAGGTCGAAGAACAATCCATTCAAAATCAGACAGAAAATGAAAACTTCAGCAATGAGGCCGCCAACCGGCTCATTGAGGAGCGCGAACTAAAACGTTCCTGCATAGAAATGCTCAGCCGTCCTTTCGGTTACGAGATGGGACAGTGCTTCCATACCTGCCAGGAGTACACCTGCGACACCTGCGTAGAGGAGGATGAGCCCGAAATTATCCATATCCCGGAAATTGAGCAAACGTCTGCTTTGGGCACGTACGCCGAGTTTGTGAAATTCTTCGAAACCGCTTTCCAATGGGAGATACTCAGCTACACATTCTATCCCTACTACTACAATCCTAAATGTTCATGGTTTGAGCTGTTGCAGACCACAAGCGACGACCCCATATTCGAGGCATTTCTGCAAAGCGGCATGGCCAAGGTGCTTGTGCCCGTGCGTCCGCAGTTTGAAAAAGCGGTGCTCTGGTATCTGGAGACAGGGGACATCTGCACTGAAGGGAGTCTGGTGCCTGAAACGGAGGACGACCAGTGCCTCTCCATTGTGCGCGAGCTGCAGTGCCAGGATGAGACAACTGTGGAGGATTCCTGGATGACCAGAGTGCCCTCCACACTCACCATCATACAGGCCAATTCGGCTTATTTGGCAAACGAGCAGGGACTTCCCTGCAACCACCTCTGCAATTGGGAATGCGCACAGTGCAATCCCCCGTTCGAGACCGCAAACTACAAATTGACTGGGCTACACAGCACCGAGCCCCAATCTTAACCCCCAACAGCTATGGAGACCAACTATTGGAAAAGCAGTCCATTCGGGGTAGAGAGCATCTTTCATCCGAGCTGGGAGGAAAAGGAGAGAAACGACCGAAACCATCTTTTAAGCAATGTGAGAATTTTGGATGTTTATATCTCACAAGCCAAACCAAATTATAAGGAACAATACATCCCGCAGGATAATCTTTCACCGGAACGATATACACCTGCGAGTATTAGACTTGACTTTCAAACCGTTTATATTAGCGTTTTCGTCATCGTAAGTGGTCGTGCGGAGGCAATATATATCACTGTCAACAATCAGTGTAAAAGAGCTATAGACCATGAGCGGACATTTGAAGTGAAAATATCCAAATCATCTGCAAAAGAGACTATTAAAGTCAAAGTTGCTCTTACGGATTTTATAGGGAAAGAAGTGTTTGATGAAAAGGAGTACCTTGTGACGATTGATTCTGGAGGAAATGTACTTATGACAAAAGAGGTGGAGATAAGAAAATCTGTTAAAAAACTCCAACCTTCACAAGAATTCTATTTGTTATTAAAAAAGATGGAAGGACTCGGATACAATGTTAGATATAATAAGGATGGAATTGAAGAAAGAGTATTTCCTTATGATGATGGGGGAAAAATGGGGGAAGGAAATGCCACCATTGGATATGGACATTTAATAGACACAAAACCTTTTGACCCGTCTGATCCAAAACATAAGAAGTGGATTGGTGGTATAACTTTAGATGAAGCAGAAGATTTACTTGTACAAGATGTTAAAAATAAGATTTCAACTCTTGAAAGAGTGATTAATGTTAATCTACTACAACACGAATACGATGCCTTGTTGCTCTGTCTTTTTAACGGTGGTATGGGAGATACTTTAATTATGACAATAAACAAAGGTGTTGAAAACCTAACCCCCGAGGAAATATTCCGTGCTTTTTTAACGAGAAGGTATATAAAAAAAACTGAAAGTGATGGTTTGATTTATAGGAGAGCTTGTGAAGCAGAAATCTTTGTGTATAAAAACTATATGCCCTATCCAAGCGAAAAGTTTGAAAACAGAAGTGCTTTTATTGCTGCATTCAAGAAATTTCTGACCACAGGCATTCTTCCTTTGTTGTTTGTTTTAGCAGCTATTATATTTTCAGCATGCAAATATAATCAGGAGAAAACAGTTCCATCAGACGAACAAAAAACCGAGGCACGTATCTCTGACAGCATAAACGAGGAGCTCCACATCGCCACCAATCCGGACACGTATCGTCTCAAATACCCGTATGACAAACAGTACGCCCATCGTTACAGGCATTACGGATTCTCCAGCGAATACCAGTACAACGAAATGCTGTTCGACAGCAACGATTCCCTGCTTATGCAGATGGACACTGTACTGGAATACAGCACCCCGTCTCATTACTATAATGTTTCCCTAAAAAAGGAGAACGTCACCGTGTCCGTCTGGAAATGGAAAGATATGCCCGACGACACCAAACCACCCATAGTAATGCACGGTTACCAAAAAAACGGTTTCATTTATATTGAAGACGAACAAGGGGAATACGAAATGTGTTACAAAATCGTACTGGATAAATGTCTCTTCATATGGACTCCGTTTAACCGTTTGTGGTTTGTCATCAACGAAGGAAATCTATAACACTAAAGCTATTTTTATGAATTTAATTCTTTTCAGGAAAGATTTCGCTTATAAAAGCGACAAATTTTTTCAGTTTCTTATCTTGTTGGCGTTTATGCTGTCTTCTTGTGGCTCAAAGAAATCGGTGGAAGATGTTATCGAAACACAGGAAAACAAACATCCCCCATATTGCGACACCACACACCAGGATAACATCCGCAATTACCGACTATACCATTACATGTTCTTTACTGGTAATCCGAAAGATGATTTTTCAGGTGAGGACAAATACAATGAAATACTGTTTGACAACAATGACCGTTTGCTTATGCAGATGGACACTGTACTGGAATACAGCACCCCGTCTCATTACTATAATGTTTCCCTAAAAAAGGAGAACGTCACCGTGTCCGTCTGGAAATGGAAAGATATGCCCGACGACACCAAACCACCCATAGTAATGCACGGTTACCAAAAAGACGGTTTCATTTATATTGAAGACGAACAAGGGGAATACGAAATGTGTTACAAAATAGTGCTTGGGAAATGTCTCTTTGTATGGATGCCCCACACCGGATGGGCAAGCATCCCTTGCGGCAGGAAAGGGAGACGATGATACAAGGAAAGAATCAAATTAGTTGTATTTTCACGATGAAATACAAAATGAAAGTGCCCCTATGAAGAAACTATTAACCGTTTTCATCGTCGAATTGGCCTTCTGTTGTAGATTCTTTTACAACTGCCTCTCCCCGAACAACAGTTTCCACCCCAATTCGCAACAGGGAACGGGTTTCGCTTGGAGCTCAAAGTGATAGGGAATGCTCCGTCAGAACCGTCGCAGCGCCTCCTTGTCGAACGAGTCGAGGGAGAAGATGTCGTCACTGTTGACACGAATGACTAACAAGCCTTCGTCGCGAGCGAGGTCGTCCACCCCTTTTTCGTAGTTGATGGCGGCAACAGCAGCGATGACCTCCTTGTCGGCGTATTCGGGGAAAAGATCCCGGAATAACCCCATCTGGTGCAAAATCTTATGGACATCCGCCTTGGTACAGTTCGTCTTAACTTCGATGGGGACGGCAAATTCATCGTTGCTGAGCAGCACGTCCACCTCCATTTGTTTGTTTTCGGATTTGAACTTACGTATAAGGTTTTTGCCATGGTTGTACAGGTCAAATCCCGCTTCCTGGAATACTTTTTCTGCTGAGGAACTCAAGAGACCCTCCACGATGTGCCCTGTTCTGCCCATGAATTGTATGGACATTTCTCTAAAGGTTTTCTTAGTTTCTTCCACCTGCTTCTTCACCAACTCAGAATTCTCCTTCACTATCTCAGAATTCTTCTTCACTATTTCAGAATTCTCCTTCACCAGCTCAGAATTCTCCTTCACCAGTTTGGAGCTCTCCTTCACCAACTCATGGGTCTCCTTACTTAGTTTTCGGATTTCCTTCAACCCTTCAGCGTTCTCATTCACCAGCACACGGATTTCCTTCAACCCTTCAGCGTTCTCATTCACCAGTGCACGGGTCTCCTTCAACCGATCAGCGTTCTCCTCATTCAGTTTTTGAGTTCTCTTGAGGCTCTCCCTAATCTCGCGCATATCGCGATCATGCTCCTGTTGGGCGAGGGCGTGCTCACGCCTAACATTCTCCCAGAATTCGTCTCTTTCACGCCTCTTCCGTTCCTCTTCAACTTCTTTTTTACGCATTTGGTCGATCATTTGTTCATTTCTGCTAATTCTTCTGGTGTTTTCCAACACTGTCTGCCTCAATTGCGGCAACTCGGGCTCTGCAAGCGTAATCTTTTCGTCTTCCATTTTCAAAACAACTTTTTATTGTTTAATCATCCGCCGCAAAGATAACACAAAAAGAACAACTTCGAGGCTGTTTCCCAAAAAAATTATTTTGATGAAAATCAAATATTTACGAAATTTGCTGTTTTAATTTTAACAAATAATTGTTAAATTAAATTTTAAATTTCGCAAGATTTCGGAAAAATCCTGTTGAAACCTTTTCGAGAAGACGCAAAATCACGTTCTACTCCTGCTTTTTCGAAAACCGAACCTTCCGTATCACAATCAACACCGTGCCCATCAGCGCGATGAGCAACAACGGGATGCCGATGTTCAGCACCGCCAACAGCACCTTGTGGTTGCGGGTCTTCTCGCTGCTCAACGAACCGATCTTGAAGTTCTTGGCACGCAACTGCAACAGGTCGTCGTCCGCGCACAAGTAGTTGACACAGTTGACGATAAACTCCGTATTGTCGAAAGTCTGGCGCGTGTATATGTCGTAACCCGCCGGGTACGGCTGGTTGCGCCTGCTGTCGAACGGGTTGCGGATAATGTCACCATCGGAAACGAAAATCTGCCGCGTGTATTCGCTGTGGTCGCGGTAGTCGAGCTCCTTCAGGGTGTCGAACTCGATGGGCAGGATGCCCTTGAACGCCGACTGGAAGGTACCTTCCACGAGCACAGCCACCGGCACATTTCGGTAAGAATACTCCTGCAGGTTGGGCTTCACCATCCCCACGCGCAACGTCACGATGGAAGGCGTGGGCACCACCTTCGTGCGCTCCGAAGTGGTCATCAGCACCGTCTTGTTGAGGTCGGCGTTCGTGCCCACCAAATCGATGCTGCCCGCAAAATCGGACTTGATGTCCTTGAGGTTTCGGACGATAGGATGGTCGCCAAAGTTCACAATATCAAGACAATAGGGGAAAACCATGAACTTGTACTGCGGTTGGTCGCCGATGACGCTTACTTGTTGCGGCACGGGCAAACAACTCAGATCCTGAATCAGGTCGGTATTGAAGCGCACGCCGTAGGTGAAGAACAAATCGTTGATATACAGCGCTCTCGGGGTCGCAAAGAACTCCGGTGCAGCCCGCAGGCTGTCTAACGAGGCGGTCGTGTTGTCGATGAGCCACAGCACCTTGCCGCCGCGCATGATGAACTGGTCGATGATGTACTTGTCGTACTCCTTGAACGGCTGCGTCGGCTGCGCCACGATGAGCACATCGTATTTGTTGCCGCCAGGCACCACATTCGCAGATACCGAGTCATCGACGCTGATGTTTCGCAGTGCGTTGATCTTGCCGTCCAACGTAATGCGCGTGACGTTGTAGAACCGCTGCAGCTGCATGGCCGTCCAACACGTGTTCCAGAAATCGAGTTCGCCGTGACCATCGAGATAGGCCACCCTCGGCTTGTCGGTTTTCATCAGGCGACGGATCGGTGCCACCAAGTTGTACTCCAACTCCTCGTTGGAATACTTCAGCCAATCGGCGCCGGACGGGTCGGCCACCACCAACTTGGCGGGATACTCGTGGTTGCGGTAGGAGACCATGGCACCGGGAATGACCACATGCGTGGAGTAACCGCCCGCATCCTCACGACTGATGGGAATCGGTTCCAATCCCTTCTTGACAAATTCTCCCAAAATGGAATTCAACTCCTCGTTCGTCTTGCCCTCAATCGGGTCGATGAACTCGAAATAGACATTCTTCGAATAGCTGCGGAAATTCTGCAACATCTGCTCCACCTGTTTTGCAAACAACTGGTAATCAGCTGGTTGATCCTTTCCTTTTAAATAAACTCGGATATAGACGCGGTCTTCCAGATTCTTCAGCATCTCAATGGTGCTCTCCGACAACGAATGACGCTTGTCTTTCGTCAAATCGATACGATAGAAGAAAAAGGACGACAAAAAGTTGACGAGGACGACGGCGGCGATGACAACCAGCAGCCCGATCAAAGTGCGTCTCTTGAACTGTTTGCTCTGCTTATTGATATTCTTTCTCATAGTTTTCAGATTTTACCATTTACGACTCAACAGAACCAAACGGGTGGAATAGAGGAATATGAATATCACACTACAGAAGTACAGCACATCGCGGGTGTCAATAACGCCCTGGCTGATAGACGCATAATGGTGTTCGATGCCGAGGGTTTTCAAATAGTAGCCGAAATGTCCGAGCGCATCGAAAGAGTAGATGAATGCAAATCCGAAAGAGAGGATGAAGCAGAGCAGCGCGGCGATGATGAAGGCCACGATCTGGTTGTTGGTGAGGCTCGACGAGAAGAGTCCGACGGCGATGAACGATGCGCCGAGGAAAAGCAAGCCGAGGTAGGAGCCCCAGGTGCTGCCCATGTCGATATTACCGACGGGGTTGCCGATCCAATAGACCGTCACGACATAGACGAGGGTCGGCAGAAGAGCGATGACCAGCAGGGTGAGGCAGGCGAGGAACTTCGCCCATACGATCTGCATGTCGCTGAGCGGGAGGGTGAGCAGGAAGTCCATCGTGCCGGTGCGTTTCTCCTCGGCAAAGGAGCGCATGGTGATGGCCGGCACCAAAAACAGGAACAGGAACTGCGAGAGGTTGAAAAGTCCCTGTAAATCAGCAAGTCCGGATTCCACCACGTTGTTCACGTTCGGGAACACCCAGATGAAAAGCCCCGCGACAATCAGGAAAACCCCGATGAAAATGTATCCGATAATGGAGCTTAAAAAAGCTTTGAGTTCTTTGACGTAAAGACTGAACATATCTTTCCAAAAAAATTTGGCAAAAATACAAAATTATGGGTTATGGTGGGGCGAATAATTTCGCTTTCGGGCACAAAAAAACCCCGAATGATTCGGGGTCTGTGGTGCTGACGGGAATTGAACCAGTGACACACGGATTTTCAGTCCGTTGCTCTACCAACTGAGCTACAGCACCATCGTTGGATTTGAGGCTGCAAATATACACTTTTTTCTTATACTCCTCCGAAAATCTGAAAAAAATTTTATTATATTGTATATCAATTAGATACGATTAATTTTCGGACTGTTTTTCCCAGAATTTCGACACTGGGAACAGTTCTCTTAGCGGTTTTAGTGTGTCGAAGTCGCACGAATGGATCAAAATCTGCTCTTTGTCGGAGGTGGTACGGGCCTCGATTTCGCCGTGCGGGTTGATGACCGCGCACCCGCCCGCGTGACGCCTTCCATAACCGTCGATGCCTGTGCGGTTCACCACCATGGCGTAAGCCTGGTTCTCGATGGCGCGTGCCTGCGCCAAGGTGATCAGCTCACTCTCCCGCGGCGCCGGAAAGTTGGCCGTGTACAGCAGACAGTCGTAGTCGAACTGACCGTCCACCACCCTGTTGCGGCTCCATTCCGGAAACCTCACATCGAAACATATCAGCGGCAAAAACCTGTAACCCAACGTGTTGACAATCGTCCTTCCCGCTCCCGGCGTGAAAAATTCCTCCTCGCCCATAAACAGATGATGCTTGTCATAGCGACCCAAAATGCGGTCGCGGGAGAACCATACCAGCCGGTTGTAGATTTTGCCGTCCCGCAGGATGGGCAATGTCGCCACCACATCGCACTGGAACTTGTTGGCCGTCATGTACAGGAAAAAGATGCTGTCGCCGTTGTCGGGCTCCGCGTCAGACCGGATATCCGGCGAGAAACCGCAGTAGAACATCTCCGGAAACACCAGAAGATGAACGGGTTCCGTGATTTCCTGGTCCAACCACTCGGAATAGTGTTTGAGATTGCCCGTTTTGTTATTCGGCTTAATGTCCGCCTGAACCAAACCTACCGTAAACATACTATTCGTATTTGATGATGATTTTGTCGCCAGGTTCCAGATCCGCCAAAACGGCCACGTCAGACTGGAACGAGGCCACCTCCAACAACCCTAAAGCATTGTCGCTCAAGAACATCTCGTTTTCCGAAGCCTCATACTGACCGAAATGTTTCGTGATTGTCCACACGCCCTTGGACTGGATGGTGGCGGTGAAAGGCCGTTTTCCCACCGCCTTCGCAAACATCGACGCCGGAATGTCCGTCACCGCGTTGTTGAAGGCATCCACATAGACGATGTGTCCCTCTATCTGGCGGCTCTCGCCCGAATGATCCGGCAATTCGATAAACATCCGCTTGAAATTCAGGTATTCCGAAGCCTTGTCCGCCAAATTGCCAGCCGCGATCTGCTGAAGCATCAGAAGCGTCTGTTGCAGCGCATTCCCTTCGTTGTCAGGAAGTTGAAACCCTTTCAAGGCCGCCTCTTGCCCGAACATCAGGAAGAACACGCCGTTGTCCTCCCCGATGAACCAGTGCCCGTTATGGAACAGCGCCACCGGCGAAAAAGTGGAATTCAACGACATATTGGTCAAGATCAGGTGGACAGAGCCTTCCGGGAACGACGTATAGCTGGTTTTCATCAGCAAAGCCGTCTGGAGAAGGTTGAACTTGTCCACATAATGGGTGATGTCAATGAGTTGCGCCTCGGGTTGCGCCTTCAAAAGCTCCCCTTTGAGCATCGCGACGTACGGGTCGCGCAACCGCCAGTCGCTTAACAGCGTTATTATCTGATTCATAGGTGTTTAATTCGTCTCACATTCTGTCCGCAAAGGTACATAAATTTCAGATACACCGTGAAAATGAGATCATCCAAACAAAAAAAAGGCCGACACGGAACAGTGACGGCCCCTAATTACAATATCGTTCGGATTAATTGTCGGCGCCCATGAAGTTGCCGTTTTTGTCGAAAAGCAGGTCAAGGTCGTTGTTCAACTCCACTTCGTAGCGTTTGTGCTCGTATTTGACACGAGTGGCGAAATTCGTGGGGAACTTGGCCGTAAGGTATTGGTCGGTGTTGGCGGGAAGGATTCCGGCGGGCAGCGGGTTCATGCCACAGTCGACCTTAATCCATTTACCACCGCGAGTAAAATCCAACTCCGTGCCGTCAAACAGCACAGTCTCATACTGACCGCCGTCCTTCCGCACAGAAAGCACCTCGGTCCCATTGAAATGGGCGGTGATGAACTGTTTGGCCTGAGCCGGAAGCTTATCGGGAGACACCGTTCTGTCGCACGACACAAACGCGCCCAAAGCGATAAAACCCATTAAAATCACAAGTAACTTTTTCATTGTAAGTTATTTAGTCTAAACAATTCACTTTGCCTATTGCCTTATTCCTTAATCATCATAGGAGAGAAATTTGCCGTTTTTGTCGAATTTCAACTCCATGTCGTTGTTCAATTCGACATCGTAACTGCCATATTTCTTGTCGATTTTAACGATGATGCTGTTGGGGAACTGCGCCTTCACGTACTTGGTGATGGCGGCGGGAACAATAGCGGTGGGGACGGCGGAACCGGGGCATTTCACCTCTTTCCATTCGCCTTGAAGCGTGAATTCCACCTTTGTGCCGTTGGCGAGGTAGACTTCGTAGTCGTCATCGACTGTTGCAGAAAGAAATTCCACACCTTTGAAATGCGTGTTGATGAACTGCTGAGCCTTTTGCGGCAACTGCTGGAACGTGACAGGGCGGTCATTGAAAGCAAACGCATTGAGCGTCATCAATCCAAATAATAACACAAAAAATTTTTTCATTTTCTGACAAACCATGGATTCTTCATTAATTTTGCCTTGCTGCGGGCAGAACCCTTTTACCCGAACACGGCTTTTTTGAAAACGCAAAAATAAAATTTTTTTTTATATGCAAGCATTAAGTTAATTTTCGACGCGATGCTTGTGACTTTTTATGTGGTTGATAGTTTAAACCTTAACGACTAACTGGCACTTCGTTTCTTTCGAATCCCGAACGTGATCCCCTTCTCCACGTTTTTCCCAGCGGACTTCAAAACGAGGTAATAGATCACGATGCCCAACACACCGACTCCGACGCTCAGCAACTCCTTGTGGGTGAGTGCGTAACAGCCGAAAAGAAGCACGAGGAGCACGAGGAGCGGCAGCACGTAGGCCAGCACCACGGCCTTGTTGCCGGCGGAGGTCTCCAGCAGCAGTTCCACGGTCTCCCCCACCCTGTATTCCTCCTGGCGGGTGTTCTTCACGGTGATGATCTCCTGCCGGCGGTCGGAGGGGATGCAGATGCTTTTGGCGTGGCAGCCGCTGCATGCGGAGCTCACGATGATTTCCACGCTGATGTCGTCGCCATTGACGGCGCGCACGATGCCTTCTCGGCAGATGTTGGTTTCTTCGTTCATATTTGTTCTATTTTCCCAGGGCTCGCTTCGCTCTAATATCCCAGGGCTCGCTTCGCTCACCCTGGGTTGACATGTGTCGGGCCTGCAGCCCTCTTGGTTTATTCTTCTTTTATTCCCAGGGCTCGCTTCGCTCTCCCTGGGCTGGCACGTGTCGGGCCTGCAGCCCTTACTGCTAACTACTAACTACTAACTACTAACTAAACAACAGTTTCGCCATCTCCTCCACTTTCGTAATCGGCACAATTTGCACGTTATAATCAGACGTGCGGATGCCTTTGAGGTTGTATTTGGAGACGAACATGCGGGTGAAGCCGAGCTTGTCGGCCTCGGCGATGCGCTGGGCGATGCGGGTGACGGGACGCACCTCGCCGCTCAGGCCCATCTCGCCCGCGAAACAGGTCTTGTTGTCGAGGGCGATGTCCGTAGCAGATGACAAAATGGCAGCCACGATGGCCACGTTGATGGCAGGATCCTCCACGCGCAGTCCGCCCGCGATGTTCAGGAAGACGTCCTTGGCCCCGAGCTTGAACCGGCAGCGCTTCTCCAGCACTGCCAGCAGCATGTTCATGCGGCGGATGTCGTAACCCGTGGCCGACCGCTGCGGCGTGCCATAGACTGCGCTGCTCACCAGCGCCTGCGTCTCGATCATCATCGGACGGTTACCCTCCAGAATGCAGGCGATAGCGTTGCCGCTGTAGTCTTCATCGTGCTGGGAGACAAGGATTTCCGACGGGTTCGTCACCTCGCGCAGACCGTCCTGCAGCATCTCGAAGATGCCCAACTCGGCGGTGGAGCCGAAGCGGTTCTTGATGCAGCGCACCATACGGTAGCCGTAGTGCTGGTCGCCCTCGAACTGCAACACCGTATCCACGATGTGTTCCAGCAACTTCGGGCCGGCGAGGGAGCCGTCCTTGGTGATGTGGCCGATGAGGAAGACGGGACAGGCGGTGCGTTTGGCGAAGTGCTGGAACTCGGCGGCGCACTCCTTGAGCTGGGAGATCGAGCCCGCCGCCGACTCCAGCAGGTCGCTCTGCATCGTCTGGATGGAATCGACGATGAGGATGTCGGGGTTAAGGCTCTCTATGTGCTTGAATATCTGCTGGGTGCTGGTTTCGGTGAGGACATAGCAGTGGGGCGCGGGGGCGTCCGAGAGACGGGCGGCGCGCATCTTGAGCTGCGCCTCGCTCTCCTCGCCGGAGACGTAGAGGACCTTCTGGCCGTGCATCTTCAGGGCCATTTGCAGCAGGAGGGTCGATTTGCCGATGCCCGGTTCGCCGCCCAGCAGGACGATGGACCCGCGGACGATGCCGCCGCCCAGCACACGGTCGAACTCCGCGGAGCCGGTCGCCGTGCGCGGGAAGCGTGTCAGCTCTATGTCGTCGATCACCTTGGGGGCGCTCTGCGTGACAACGGGCGAGTAGCGCCCTTTCGAGGGGGTGGCGGACTCCTGCAGGATGACTTCCTCCTCGAAGGTGTTCCATTCGTTGCATTCGGGGCAGCGGCCCAGCCATTTCGCCGACTGCGCCCCGCAGTTCTTGCAATAGTACATCGATTTGCTCTTCGCCATAGGGGTTCTGTTTTAGACGGCAAAAATACAATTTTTAATGGTTAGGGGTTATGGGATTGCGTTTGCGAGAAATCTGATACCAGAAATTTATCAACTTAGACTATGACGAATGACTTAGACTATGGCTTTCGTGAACAGTTTTGCCTTTTGCTTTAATCAGGACGAGAAAACGACAACGCCGCCGTCACCGGCTACCAATCGGCACGATGCGCATGTCGCACGCCGCAGGTGTGCGGGGATGGAGGATGAATTTGTGCAACCGAGTAAAGAAATTTTTGCTACTTTTGCCCTTTCAAAAGAATTTTAACGAAAAATTGTAAATATTAGAGAAATAGAGTAATTAACATAGTATAAACCATAGCGTTTGCTATTTATTCGAGATGCTCCGAAAATTTGGCGATTAGAAAGAGTCCATCATTGAATATGTTCAGTAAACGTTCACGCATAGGGCGTGGACGGAACTTATTTGATGGACGGGTCACGCCAAATACCTCGGAGCTCATAAGGAAAGTTCACGCTCTCTTTATGTTCTTCGAGTTATTTGTGTACCTGCATCATCGGTAAGTGGCAATGCTGAAAAAAGCAACCGCTGATGAGTACAAACATTTCAAAACTTCATCGCGAAGAGCTGCTGGATAAGATTCGGCAGATTCGCGCTTACATTGCCACTGCACCACAGGATGCCAACACGGGTAATCTCCTTCAATATTTGGACGAACTAACCAAAGATGTGAAAGGCAAAAAATACGGTCTCGTGTTCGAGCAACACCGTGAGAAAATTGACGAAAAATTGGAAACTCACGTGCCAGTTCTGACCGAAGACAAAAATCTCTTCATTGACAATGGTGGCGAAATGAATTTCCTGATTGAAGGTGACAATCTCGCTGCTCTCAAACTTTTGGAAAAAACTCACAAAGGAAAGATTGATGTAATTTATATTGATCCGCCATATAACAGAGGAAAAGTCAATGACAAATATGACTTCTATTATGATGGCTACATTGACTCTAATGACACCTTTATGCATAGTAAATGGTGCTCATTTATGTCAAAAAAATTATCAATCGCTAAATCACTTCTGAAAAAAGGAGGCTTGATTTTTATCTCTATTGACGATAATGAGCAAGCCACTCTGAAACTATTGTGTGATGAATTGTTTGATTGTGTGGCTGTCCTGCCTACCATAATGAATTTGAAAGGTAATCAAGATGAATTTGGTTTTGCAGGTACTCACGAATACACATTAGTCTATGCAAAGAACAAAACACAATCGATTATTGGAGAATTTGATTTAGACGATGAAGAAATAGAGGAAAAATGGATTCAAGACGAAATAGGATACTATAAGCAAGGAGCCACCTTAAAAAGAACTGGTCTAGATGCTCCCAGAGAAAAACGACCTTGGAGTTTTTATCCAATATTGATTGATTCAAATGAAAATGTGTCAACAATATCCAACGAAGAGTATTCCAAAATATATGATGCCACCAAGAAGATTTTCGATGACGAATATGTCGAAGTATTAAGGAAAACTTATCTTGCAAAAGGATATGAGTATATTTTGCCAATTACTGACGGAGAATACACATCATGGAGATGGAGATTCAGCAAAGTAAAAAGGGATTTCAAAGAAATAATTGCAACAAAAACGAAAAACGGATACTCTCTATATAAAAAACAGAGGCCAGAGCTGGGCGATTTACCAACCAAGAAGCCAAAGTCGGTATTCTACAAAGCACAATACAGTAGTGGCAACGGCACTTCTCAACTAAAGAAAATATTTGGGACAAAAAACTTTAACAACCCCAAACCAGTTGATTTAATTCAAGACATCCTTCAAATATCAACGCAGAAAAATTCTACTATCCTTGATTTTTTTGCAGGCTCTGGGACAACGGGGCATGCAGTTATGAAACTCAATGGCAAAGATGATGGACACAGGAAGTTCATTCTCTGTACGAACGACGAGAATAACATTTGTCGAAACGTGACATACGAACGACTCAAGACGGTCATAACAGGCAAACGCAAAGATGGCACCAGTTATGATGAGAAATTTGATGCCGCACTCAAATATTACAAAATCGACTACGTCCCTATCAACGATGAGTTTTACTACGAATATGCGGACGATTTGCTGAAACATGTGCGTGAATTAGTAGAACTGGAAAACGGCATAAATTTCAATGGTAACAGTGAAATCGCCATTGTGTTAAATGATGACGAGATGGATAAATTCATTTCTCTGCCCAATAATAACACCAAAATACTGTATCGTGGACACGATGTTTTGTTAACTGATGTACAAGAAGATTTCTTGAAAACCCATCACATCAAGGTAAATGTGATTCCAAATTATTATTACAACGAATTAAACAAATAGGAGGTGTATATGAGTACAATGGGATTTTTAATTAGAGAACAGTCTAAGTGTCGGATTTGCGGCAAAGAATTTGGCTTCACCAGTGGAGATTTTTATTTGTGCAATCATTGCGGGCAGAAAATCACGTATGACATTTGCCCGGAATGTGCGAAGGAAAACGTTTTGGAATGCCCCGTATGCCATTCCACAGACATTTCTTCCGAATTCATTGGTTGTATGCTTCGAGGAGATGAAAAATTTTCCAATGGCGAGCCTGAGCAGCAAGCCATTATTCATACAAAATCGCATCCAGACGTAACAAAAAGTGCAACATCTTCCCAAACGACAACAAATGGCACCTACAATGCAGGGAACATCCAGTTGGCAGACTTTCAATTGAAGGCCATATCTGATTTAATGGAGGCGATGTCCAACGACAAACGCGACATTGTGCTGAAAAGTCCCACGGGCAGCGGCAAGACCATTATTCTCACCCACTTTATGGACGAATATTGCAAATGTTACACCAACACGGTGTTTGTGTGGCTCACCCCTGGCAAGGGTGACCTTGAGGAACAGAGCAAGGCCAAGATGGACAAGTACATACACAATGCACAAACAAAACTTCTCGCCGATGTGATGACAAGTGGTTTTGTAGAGAATGATTGCTGCTTCATCAATTGGGAAAAACTCACCAAATCAGGCAACAACGCTTTGAAAGAAGGCGAACGAAAGAATTTCTTGGAACATATTGAGACTGCTTTAGATAACGGATTACAATTCAAAATCATTGTTGATGAAAGCCACCAAAACGACAGTGTGAAAGCCAATGATATTTTGCAATATTTCAAGACTGATAAAATCATCCGAGCGTCAGCGACTCCGAAAGATATTACTGGTGCAACTGTCATTGAAGTTGACGAAGCCGTAGTTATTGCATCCGGTCTTATCAAAAAGTTAATTGTCATCAATGAAGATTTTCCGCAGAATATTAAAGTGTCGGACCAGGTTGATTTTCTTTTAGAAAGAGCGTTGGCTAAACAGCAGGATTTAAGGGCTGCTTTTATACGGCAAAAATCAAATGTCAATCCATTGATTATCGTGCAATTGCCAAACCAAAACGATTTGCTTTTAGATGCTGTTGAACATTGGTTCGAAAATCGACAGATAACATACGAGAATGGTTCCTTGGCAATATGGTTAAGCAAAAAGAAGGAGAATCTTGATGGTATTGAGAACATAGACGCCCAGCCAATAGCAGTTATCATCAAGCAAGCTGTTGCTACAGGTTGGGACTGTCCGAGAGCTCACATCCTTGTAAAATTGCGTTACAATATGGGTGATATATTCGAAATCCAAACCATCGGGCGCATCCGTCGTATGCCCGAAGCCAAGCATTACGACAATGACTTGCTCGACCGCTGTTATCTCTATACACTTGACGAAAAATTCACTGATGGAATGCAAACATCCTTGGGCAAAGGTGCTTTGAATGCCGCGAAACTCTATCTGAAAAAGGAATACAAGACCTTTTCCCTTCAAGGTGAATACAAATCCGAACTATCCACCGCAGCTCGTAACAGTCGGCAGGCACTGGATGCTATAGCCACCTTTTTCAATAAAACGTATTACACGGACAAGAAACACAAACAAAATATAACACGATTAGAAGCGGCAGGTTACGATTTTTCTACTGATGTGGTGAAGCGCACAGTGTCGGGGAGCGTCACTAAAATGAAGAAAGTGGAGTTCTCAAATTTGAATTATGTCAGTGTCCGAGAGCCACTGAATACACACAAACATGGTCGCGAATTTCACCACGAGCTTTCTGACATTGGATTGAAAATAGGTTTGGAGTACGATCAGATGAATGTCATTGTGAGACGACTGTTCGGCGATGTTGCAAAGGACAAATCCCGGATTTTAGAACTGAACATACGCAACCTTTACGCCTTCATTCTCAATAATGCCACCAAACTTCGACACGACATTCTGCAAGCAATGGCGGATCAAAAGCAGCAGCTGGCCATCCCGTTAGCGAATCAAATCACTCCATATACTTTCAGAATTCCACAGGAAACCCTTTTCACCTATAATGCAAGAGCGAAAAACCAGTCCGTGATGGACAAGAATGTGTATTCTGGCTACCTGTCTTCAGCTGAACCTCGTTCGGATTCAGAACGGGCTTTTGAAAAATATTGTGAATCAAGCAAATCTGTAAAGTGGCTGTATAAAAACGGTGACAAAGGAAGCGAATACTTCTCTATCGTTTATACAGACAATTCAGGCAAACTCAAATCGTTTTATCCCGATTACATTGTTGGCTTGGAGAATGGTGAGACATGGATTATCGAAACCAAAGGCGGATTTGATCGTAGTGGCAAAAGCGAAGACATTGATATCTTCTCTCCCAAAAAATTCGAAGTACTGAAAGCTTACTTGCAGAAGCACAAATTGCACGGAGGATTTGTCCGTAAAGACAAACAAAGCCAAGAACTTTGCATCTGCACGGAGAATTATTCTGATGACATCCAAAGTGCGGACTGGAAACTGTTGACAGAGGTGCTACCATAGACCCGTTCTCTACTCCTATCATAGCTTCCCCATGGCCCTCTCTTCACTAACACCGGCACGAGACCCCGCTGCCGGTGTTTTGCTACCCATATCCCACCTTTACCCCTCCCCTGTCATCTCAAGCCGAAAATTTCGTTTGGCCGATCTGTCCCTCCTTCTCCCTTCAACGCGGTAACATCTATCCGTGCAATCTCTTTTAGTCACCACACCCCGGCCAAACTTCCCGCGGCCTAGTCTAAGTCTAAGTTCTAAGTCTAAGTCTAAGTCTAAGTCTAAGACTAGGTTCTAAGTCTAAGTTTTAAGTCAATCCCCCACAACACGCAAAAAAAGAGGACCCCCTTTCGGAAGTCCTCTCTTCAAATTCGTATTACCGTAAGGTTATCTCAGAATCGTAACCTTGTAGTTGGCAACGCCCTTGTCGGTGGTCACGTTCACGATGTACGTGCCGGCGGCCACGTTGAGGCCGATGACCTCGTGGGAGCTGCTCACAGAACCCGTGTAAACCAGTCTGCCGTATGCATCCAGGATGCGGACATTCTCGATGTTCATACCCTCGTTGTTGAGGATGTGGACATTCTGATGCTCAGCATAAACTTGGACATGGCTCTTCACGAAATCTTCAATACCGGAAATATCAAGCGTGTTGTCGGTCTTGAAGGTGACGAGGTTGGACCAGTCACTGTGGTTGTTGGCGGCGCAGTTGGCGCGGACTTGCCACAGATACGTGGTGTTCGGGGTGAGGTTCGTGAGGAGGTAGCTGTTGCCAGAAACGTTGGAAACAGAGGTCAGGGTGCCGACCGGAGTCTTGTACTGGATATCGAAGGAAGTTGCAGTAGGATGAGACCAGTGCAGCTCAGCAGAAGTGCTGTCGATATGGCTGGTGTACATGAACGTCGGAACCTCGCACTCAGCCAGTTTGAAGGTGACATTGATGGTGTGGTTGGCCACCACGTTGGTGAAGGTGTAAGCCGTCAGAGCGCCGAAGCTCATGCCGTCCACCGTCACATTGTCAACCACGTAACCGTTGGCCGGGTTGAAGGCGTAAGCCTGCGTAGCACCGTGGTTCACCGTGGTGTTGCCGTTCGGCGAAATCGTACCGTTGGCACCGGCGGAAGCGGTGATCGTGTAGGTCTTGATCGCCATCGTGGCCGTGATGGTCTGGTTGGCGTTGATAGCCGGGAAGGTGTAGGTGTAAACACCGTTCACATTCGTGGCGCTGGAAATCACGTTGGAACCGTTCACCGTGATGGCGGTGACATTGTATCCCGGATTCGGGGTGATCACGAAGGCAGGAGTAGCACCGAACATGACGGTGGTCGTGCCAGGAGTGATGTGACCGTTAGCGGGTTGGTTCACCGTAACCGTGTACTCGTTAGCCTCGAACGCGGCATAGATGGTGTGGTTGGCGGTCACGCCGGAGAACGTGTAGGTGGTCACTGCGCCCACAGAAGCGCCGTCCACGAACACATCGCTCACATGATAGCCGTTGTTGGCAGCGATCGTGTAAGTCTGGTTGCCGTTGTAAGCCATGTTGGTGACACCGGCAGGAGTGATCGTACCACCGTTACCGGCAGTAGCCGTGATGGAGAAGTGAGCGGCGGCGAAGGTGGCGGCGATGGTATGGTCAGCCGTCAGAGCCGTGAAGGTGTAGGTAGAAACTGCACCCACAGAAGCGCCGTCAACCGTCACATCGCTGATCACATAACCCTCGGCGGGCGTGATGGCGAAGGTCGGAGTAGCACCGTAACCATAGTTGGCCGTACCAGGAGTAATCGTACCGTTGGCACCGGCGTTCACCGTGATGGTGTAAGACATCAGGGCGAAGGTGGCGCTGATGGTGTGGTTATCCTCAATGTTGGCGAAGGTGTAGGTGGTGGCAGTCAAAGCGTCAGCTTGCGTGTAGCTGGTGGTCTCACCGTCAACCGTGATGCTGGAGATGTAATAACCAGGAGCAGCCGTGATGTTATACACTGCATTCTGATGGTAGAGATACGTGGAGACACCGGCAGGAGAAATCGTGCCGTGTGCACCGGCAGTAGCGGCAATCGTGTAAGAGCTGTGCACGAACGTGGCCACGTAGTCGTAGTTGCTCGTGATGTTGGTCAGCGTGTCGGTGAAGGTTGCCATAGGATCAGCCACAGGCAGATTGACACCGTTGCGGGTCACGCTGGCGATGCTGTAACCGGTAGCCGGCATAGCGGCGAAAGCATAGGTGTAGGCAGGCGTGTAGTCGAACTCAACACCAGGAGTCACCGTGCCGTTGCCGTAACCAGTGGTCGTGATGACATAGTGGTTGGGGGCGAAGATCACCTCAACAGTGTGGTCACCGAACAGGTGCTCGAAGGAGTAGATGTCGATGATGCTGTGCTCAACACCGTCGATGATGATGCTGGCCACATGATAACCAGGAGCAGGCGTGATGGTACTCAACAGGTCGGTGTAACCGCCCAGAGTGACCGTATAGACAGCCGGGAGGGTCGTGTTGCCATCCACCACAAACGTGTTGTTGATGGTACCTTCGCCAGCGAGCACGGTGTAGGTAATCGTGGTGCTGTCGAGACCGGCAAGCACATAAACATCCTTGTCTTCCCAGATGTTGTTGATCGTCAGTTGATACTGATTTTCGTTGAGGGCAACGACGTCGGAAGTGACATCCATGCCGTTAACCGTCACATACATGAGGTGATAGTGAGGAGCCATCGTGATGACACCGGTGTGGGAGCCGCCGTGAGCAACAACTTCGTGGTTCGGGGTGTAGGTAGCACCAGGAGCGTTGTCGTTGTAAGGCGTCACGTAGAAGTTGCCAACCGTGGCATCCACCACATAGCTGTTGGAGGTGAAGGTCACATAGATATTGTCACCATTGTTCGGCGTGAAGGTGTAGTATTGGACAGAAGCGTTGTTCTGGTTCTCGCCCATCACCTGGATCATGTTCTTGTAGATAGCAAGCACGTGATAACCGGTGTTCGGGAGGATGGTGAGCGTGTAAGGTTCACCAGCAGGAGCCTCGATGACGCCTTCCGGAACAATGGTACCGTTTTCAGCAGCGTAAGCCATGAAGTGGACGGTCGGGAGGATAGAGAAGTCGTTGATGTGGAAGCCGGCGGTACCGGCAACGCTGGAAGCGTGGAAGCCGAAGTAGTAAACGCCGCTCTCCGTGACCTCAATCGTGGTGTGAGCCGTCACATAGTTCGTGTTGGAGAACTGGTGGGAAGCCACCTCGTTGTTCATCACATAGTTGTCACCAACTTTCTTGCCGAAATAGACGCCGAACTCTTCCGTCATGGTCGGGTCAATAGCGTTGTAGCTGTAGGACACGTCATAACGGCCAGCGGGCACATACAGACAAGAGGTCATCAACCAGTCGTTGGCGGGCATTGCGTCGTTGTAGGTGTAAGTGGCAACACCGTTAGCGATGGTGAAGGTGACATCGTCGTTGTTCATGTCGCGGACGAACCAACCATCGTTGATCTCACCGGCGTTGAAGGTCTCCACAAACGGGACATTCAGAGCCTCAATCACATTGATAGGATCGGAGATGAGGAGGTTGTTCTCAAAGTTGCCATCGGCAGGGACCTCAACCCAAGCGGTAAGCACGTTGACAGGATCCGTCATGGTGACATGCGTGTTGAACGTGTAGGTATAGCTTCCATTCTGGGCGAGAGGCTGAGGCAGCGTGATGGTCTCGTGGACCGCAGTACCACCATTGAGTCGGTAGTATGCCTCGACCGTGTTCAAAACAACCGTACCGGCATTCGTGAGATCGATTGTCACAGGAATGTTCGACAGGTCGCAAGCGTTCGGAATGTTATGAATGTCATTGAGAACCACATCCGAGAATGTAGAAGGACAGACATTGAAACGGATGTCAGGTCTGTAGGTTCTGCGCGTACCGGTCTGACTGGAGGCATTATCCCAAGTGTAGGAGTCGTTCTGCCAAGTCATACACTTGTAACCGGTGCAGTTCGTGTAGTAGAATTTGTTGGAGGAGCTACCGTATTGGCCGGACTCGTCAACCACACGGACAACCAAGTTGTCGGTGCCGTTGTAAAGGAATCCATTGTCCAAAACGAACTCATTCCAACCATGAGAGCAGTTCAAGTTACCGGTGTAAACCAGTGTCAGACCGGTCGTAATCCAGTCGCTGGTGCTAGTGAACTCGTCCTTATTAGTATGACCGAGATAAATCTTCACATTGGTCTTCTTGGTCATTGTGGAGGAACCTTGGTAATTGAAAGAAATCTTCGTAATGTTTCCGGCAGTTCCAACCTCAGAAGGCGTGTAGATTTGCTCGGAGTGGGAATTTTTATAGAAGTCGTTCACAGGAGTGTAGTAACCGTTGCCGTTCTCTTCGCTGATGGTATAGTCTGCACAGCTGAGACCATTGGTGGCGAAGAAGGAAATTTCATTGCTGTAAGTGTTGTTCACATCGCAAACAGCCTTCACGCGTGCGAAATAGGTGGTGTTGGCGGTCAGACCGGTCAACGTAGCCGTCGTACCAGTCACCGTAGTCGTAGCCCAAATATCAGCGGAACCAGGCTTGTAGGAAACCTCGTAGGTCACCGCAGCATCACCAGTCCAGGAGAGGGTAGCGGAAGTTTCCGTAGCCTCTACGAGAACCAGTTCGGTGGGAACCACACATGCAACAGCGTCACCGCAGTCGGTGGTGAAGTTGAAGGTCTGGTCGGGAGCATCGCCGTAATCATCGAGATCGGAACCGTCGAAATTCCAAACGACATTGCCATCGGGATCATAGACAGTCATACCCATCTCGCTTGCCCAGTAGTCGGGATGCACGAGGATCGTCGTGGCAGTGGAGTCGCACAAGTTGACCGTGAAGGTGGCCGTAGAGCCTTCATCCATGGTCAGCGTGGCAACCGTGGCATTGTTTTGGATGACTTCCACAGAACCGATCACAGTACCGTAAGAGGAACCGCCCCAACCGTCGCCGTAGCTGTCGGTCAGCACGAAGGTGTAGTCGCAAGATCTCTCACATCCAGTAGGCTCGCCGCCGCCGCAGTCAGGCGTGACCGCAAAGTTACCGGCGCCGTCACCACCGCTATGAGACCAGATGACATTGCCATCGGGATCCTTCAACATCAAGGAATTTTCGCCAGCATAATCTCCAGGAGCGTATGTGAAGGAAGCCTCCACACCGCTGCACAGGTTGAGCGTATGGGTTTCTGCACCACCATCGTCGATCGTGTAAGATTCGCTGGAAACACCCACTTGCGTTACGATCACAGATCCGCCATTCCAACCGTCGCCGTAGCTGTCTTCCAGAACAAGCGTGTAGGCGCATGTGGTCGTGCACTCAACAGGAGCCGCGCCGCAGTTGGGCGTGAAAGCTTGGTTGAGGTTGCCGGCACCACCGCTGTGGGAAACAACGGCAAAGTTGTTATCATCCTTCAACTGGAAGGAGTTTTCAGTAGGATAAGAACCTTGAGTGTATTCAATGACAGCAGAGATGCCCTTGCACAGCGTAACCGTATAGGTTGCATCATAACCATCTTCAATGGTGTAGGTACCGACAGTTTGGCCATTCTGGGAAATGGTCACCTCACCGCCATTCCAGCCGTCACCGTAGGTGTCGTCCAACACAAGCGTAAAGGTACACGTTTCCGTGCAGCTCGGAGCAGTTTCGAAGGTGTAAGGTCCAACCCAGATGCTCTCGTCGTTGGCGCCGCAAACAGATTTCACATAGACATCGTAGGCAGTACCGTCGTTAAGACCATTGATGGTGTAGGTATTGGAGGTGGCATTCGCCACAGTGCCGGTGCCGAGGGCAAATCCGGACACACCGTATTGAACTTGCCAAGAAGAGACTGCGTTATCGGCAATCCAGTTGATGACAGCGCTTTCCGTGGTCACGTCAGAAGCGGCGACGTCCATAGGAGCGGGACAGCTCTGCGGGATGAAGACGGTGAAGTCATCCATGTTCCAAGAAGTGTTGGAAGCAGCGGAAGTGAAGCGGATGGCGATACGAGCATTTGTGAGGGTCACGCCCGGGAAGGAGAACGGACCGTAGAGCATAGCGTTGGCGCGGCCAAAGCTGCCTTGCTGAGGCTCAACCGTCTGCACAGCCACGAAGGTGGTGGCGTCAGCCGGATCGGTGATGTAACCCACCTCAACGGTACCAGGAGTCTGGTTCCAAAGACGAGCGTAATAGGTCATCTGCAGATCCTCCAACGGATTGGTGAATGCGGGCAGCGCGACCATGACCGTTTGGTTGGTGCTGGCCTTCATCTCCAGTGAGTTGGCACCGGAATGAGAAGCGGGAGCGTAGTTACAATAAACGAACGGGGAGCTTGAAACTTTCATCGGAGTTTTCCAGCAAATGTCGAGCGGTTTCTCGCCGCTGCCGGTGTAACCCTCGAAGTCTTCCGTCCACGGGGTGGTCTCCGTGATGGTCAGCGGAGCGCACTCGGTGGTGAAAGTATAGGCATTGGACCATGCGCCGAGGTAACCGCCGCAGTTGGCCTTGACATACACATCGTAAGCCGTCTGCTCGTCCAGACCGACGATGTTCACCGAGTTGGTGTTGGTGGTCACCTGCGTGCCTTCGCCGAGAGTGAAGCCGGCCTCGCCGAATTCAACTGTCCAAGAAGTGCCTTCGCCGGCATTCCACGTCAAAGCGGCACCATTGTGAGAAATGGCGGTCGTGTGGATGTTCGTAGGAACAGCGCAGTAAACAGGTCTTACGAAAGTGGTGGACACCCATTCGCTGGTCTCGTCCTGACCACAGAGAGATCTCACGCGCACATCGTAGGAGGCGCCTTCGGTCAGACCGTTGATGATAAGGGAGGTGACGTTGGTCACTACCGTAGAGTTCCAGAGGTTGGTGCCGGCGGTAGCATACTGCACTTCGTAGCTGGTCACGTCAGGAACGCCCACCCATGTCACAACCGTGTTGGCGGTGTGGTGCTGGACATCCAAAGTAGTCGGAGCCGGGCAGTCAGCCACAGTGGTGAAAGACATAGCGTCCTCAGCGCTCGTGCCGACAGTGCCGCAATCTGCAGCCACGCGAACCATATAGTTCGTGTTTTGGACAAGATCCGTCAGCGTGTAGGTGTTCTCCGTAACATTGACAGTGGTCCACTGGTCGGCGTCAGCTTTCTTGTAGCTCAGCTTCCAAGCGGTGGCGTTGCCAGCTTCCCAGTTGACAACGGCGCTGTTGGTGGTGATGTGATTCACGAGCAGACCCTCGGGAGCCTCACAATGGTTGTCACCGCAAACAAAACCCAGATAGTCAACCTTCATGTTCGGCAAGTTGGCCGCTCTTGTACCAGCGTTCGTGCCTGGATAGTTGGCATATCCCGCATCGCTGTCGGAACGTCTGTACAACACCGAATTAGCCTTGTTCGTATAACGATAGTTGACGCTGTTGTAATTCGCAGCCGTACGGCTTACCACAAGGGCGAGGCTGCCTTCCCCGTTATAATAAAAGGGCGTGCTCAGCGTATAGGTCACCCAACCCGGGGTGCCGCCTAAGGAACCGTTCTCACTCTCATACACCAGCACAAGATCCTCCTCCGGAATCCATGAAGTAGTGGATTCGTTGATGGTCATCTCCGTGTTGGCAAGATAAAACTTCAGAGTAGAATAGTTGTGGACAATTGAATTGGTGACTTCCAAACTGATGGAGTTGACATAACCAGGGCCGTCGAAGTTAGCGGGTTCATAAATCATCTGCGTGTATGAATTCCGGTAATTGGCATTCATAGGGGCAACATTGCTGCTGGAGGTACCATTGCCAATGACTAATTCTTCTTGTGATGTAGTCAGATTGATGCAAGGCACATAGAATTGGGAGTTCACCCAAGCGCTGGAGCCGTTGCTGCCGCACTCGCATCTCACGCGCACGTCGTACGTGACCTCGGTGGAGAGGTTGTTCAGCGTGACGGTGGTGGCGGTGGCGTTCACGGTCTGCCAAGCGTCGCTGTTAGCGTCCTTGTACTCCAAAGTCCAAGCGTTCTGGCCTGCAGGGGCGTTCCAGGTGATCACTGCGGTTTGGCCGTTGACCGTGGCAGCGATGTCGGAAACCTGCGTGCAGGTGGAATTCATCGTGATGTTGTCGATAGCGGCAGGCTGTTGGGAACCGCCGGTATTGTTGTTGTGCCAGGTGAAGACGATGTATTTCTCGCCAGCATAGGAAGAGGGGATCAGCACCGTCTTGTTGCCGAACTCGTTCACATTGAAGATGCGGGTCAGGGAGTTCGCAGGAATGGTGCCGGCCACGGGAACCTCGTCCATGACCGTGACTTGCAGATAGTCGTTAGCGTCGCCCATGCTTCTGACGTCGAAGGACAGCAGCACATCGGAATTCGGCAGATTGACTTTCTTATAAGCGTGCACGGTCGAAGCGGCGGATACATTATATTTATTAGTAACGCCGTTGGAGGAGGAGATATACAGTTTGTTGTTGTCAAAGCCTTGCGCGGTGCCGATATACCATTTGTTGGTGTTTTCGCCGTTCACGAGCGTCCAGGCGTAGGCGCTGCCATCGTCGAAATTAGCTGCGACAGGCATATCGCTGGTGATGATGTCGTTGTTGTCACGCGGGAAAAGTTGGATTTCATTGTTGTAGATTGTCACAAAACCGATCACCGTGGCTTGGTCGCCGGCGGCGAAGGTCTTGCTGACCGTCTTGAAGCCGTTGCGCACTACGATGGTGCTGCCATTCTGCGTGAAGTTGATTTTCGTGGCGGAATTCGTGTTGAAGGAGCCTGCGGCAAATTCGCCATCGACCACCATCACGAGTTGGGAAACATAGTCTTGCGGGGCGGCCAGCAGCTCAGCGGCGGTGACCACAACCGGGGTGACGGCTTCGCCAGCCACACCTGCGGCGGCATCCGCCACGGGCACGAGTTCGGCAAGGCCGTTGTAAATGCTACGGGTACCGACAAGACCGCCGGAGATCACATCACCATTGTTGTATTCGTTGGTGATGACGGGAACGTAGTTGTCGTAAATCAACAGACCGCCGGTAGCGTCTTTGACGTACACGTAGCGACCGTTACGGTAAACGTAAGTCACATCGCCGGTGATTTTGAACAGGTCAGCGTTTTCAGCTGCATAGAAAGCGGCGATATTGTTGAGGAACACGGGGAAAGAGTATTGCGCGGTGGCCACAGCGCTGGTATCCTCGCCGAGGATGGCGCAAGTGGCAACTTCAGCAGTGGCGCTGATGGTGAAGGGAGCATTGTAGAGCACGGGAGCCGCGCCATTGATGGAGTAGTAGATGTTGGCGCCGGCGGTCTCACAGGTAAGGGAGATCGTCTGCTCGGTGTAGTAGTTGCCGGAAGGAACAGAGAACGTGGGTGCAAGCACAGCAGGGGGAACCGCATTACCATAGGTAACAACGATGGAGAGGATACGGAGCTGCGTGTTGTCCGCACCTGTCACCGCGTTGCAGAACGTGAGCGAGGAGGTTGCGTGCAATCCGGTAAAAGTATAGATCGTACCGTTAGCTTCGGAGGTCTCCACTGCGCCGCCGTCAACCGAAAGACCGACGGTCGGGGCATAGTTGGCGCCTGTCGCAATGATGGAGAGACCGGTGATTTCATAGCCGGCCTGCGGCACCAAGGTCATGGAATTGCCATTGCCATCCTGTTTGTGACCGTAGAAACGCGCCGCGGGCGGGATGGAGGCGGAGTAGAAGGTGGGAGCCGTACCTGCCGCGTTTTTGGCGCAGGTAAAGCTGATGACACTGTTGATGTCACCCTCCGTGATAACCTGAGCGTTGTCATATCCTTGCTCCGAGAAGACAAACGTCACCTCATCAGCAAAGACATTGCCGACCGCCATCAGCACTATCAGCATGAGGGCGGCAAAGCGCTTGACCTGTTTGGTCAGCCTCTTTAAAATGTAAGCTTTTCTCATAGTTTGTAAATTTTATGAATAATAATTAATTTTAGTTTATACTCAATTTTATTCGTCTTTATATACTTTTCTCACAATGTACAATATATACTATAACAAGCCGCAAAGATACTCTTTTTTTAATATGGTCGGACATAAAAATTTTTTTTTCATGAAAAAGCGCCGCCCGACCCTCCCCCATAAACCCTAAACTTTAAACTTTAAACTCTAAGCAAAAAAAGTGTATCTTTGCCCCCGTATAAAAAAGCAAACTTAAACCCAATAAAATACCGATAAGTATGAAAGACAACATCACGATGAGCTTGAACCCGCTCGTGAATTATTTCAAGAAAAGTCCTAAGGAATTCACCAAGGCGGACATGATCAAGTATGTAGAAGAGAACAACATCCCGATGGTGAACTTCCACTATGTGGCCGGTGACGGGCGCATCAAGACCCTCGGTTTCGTGCTGCACAGCCGCGAGTATCTCGAGCAGATTCTCTCCAACGGCGAGCGCGTTGACGGATCCAACATCTTCCCGGCCTTCATCCACGCCGGCTCCAGCGACCTTTACGTGATCCCGCGCTTCTCCACCGCTTTTCTGAACCCGTTCTCCGAAATCCCCACCCTCTCCTTCCTCTGCTCCTACTACAACAACGAGGGCAAGCCGTTGGAGAATTCCCCGGAATACATCCTCCGCAAGGCCGCCAAGTCGTTTACCGAAGTGACCGGCAATTACTTCCAGGCCATGGGCGAGCTGGAGTACTACGTCATCGGCGAAGAGGATGACCTGTTCACCATCCCCGACCAGAAAGGCTACCACGAGTCCTCCCCGTTCACCAAGTTCGAGCATTTCCGCGCCGAGTGCATGCTCAACATCGCCAAGATGGGCGGCCTGATCAAATACGGCCACTCCGAGGTGGGCAACTTCACCATGGACGGCAAGATCTACGAGCAGAACGAGATCGAGTTCCTCGTCACCGACGTGCAAGACGCCGCCGACCAGCTGATCCTCGCCAAATGGATCATCCGCAACTTAGCTTACGAATACGGCTTCGACGTGACCTTCTCGCCGAAGATCACCACCGGCAAGGCAGGCAGCGGCCTCCACATCCACACCTGCATCGTCGATGGCAAGGGCAAGAACCAGATGGTGACCAAGGGCAAGCTCAACAGCATCGCCAAGACCGCCATCGCGGGCTACATGACCTGCGCCGGCTCCCTCACCGCCTTCGGCAACACCAACCCGACCTCCTACTTCCGCCTCGTGCCGCACCAGGAGGCTCCCACGTCCGTCTGCTGGGGCGACCGCAACCGCTCCGTGCTCGTGCGCGTGCCGCTGGGCTGGACCCACAAGAACGACATCGTGGCCGAACTCAACCCGTTGGAGAAGGCCGTCAACAAAGACCGTTCCCAGAAACAGACCGTCGAGTTCCGCTGCCCGGACGGCTCCGCCGACATCTACCTGTTGCTCGCCGGACTCGTCTGCGCCGCCCGCCACGGCTTCGAGATGGAGAACGCCCTCGAATACGCCAAATCCACCTACGTGGACGTCGATATCCACCGTCCGGAGAACAAGGCCCTCGTGGAGAAGCTGGCCCAACTGCCCGCCTCCTGCTGGGAGTCCGCCGACGAACTCAGCGCCCACCGCGAGATTTTCGAAGCCCACGGCGTCTTCGACCGCTCCATGATCGACGACATCATCAAACAGCTCAAATCCTTCGACGACCGCAAAATCCGCGAACAAATCGTCAAAAAGCCCGAACTGATGGCCCAAATGGTGAAAGAATATTTCTATTGCGGCTAATATCCTGGTTTAGAGCCAATAGCTGACAGCTAACAGCCAAAAGCCAAAACCAGAGGCGTTGCAGCAACGTCTCTGGTTTTTTAATGTGATGTGACAAATCCGGTGTTTCGTGCGACACGCATTTCGAAGAGAAAGTTTGCATGAATTTTTTCAAAAAAAAAAAATCTATTGCGGTTGTAAATAAAAAAATGTAATTTTGCAGGTTGATATAATTGGACAATTAGAATCATCGGTTATGAGAAAAAATATACTCTTTTTATTCCTGTTTGCAGTAGGCTTCTGGCTGGCCGGTCACGCGCAGAACAACGTGACGGTGCAGTCGCTGCAGAACGTCCACGTGGACACCATTTTGAAATACAACCTCGCGGGTGAGGGTGTGGAACTGAGCAACGGCCGGTTCAACTTGCAGCCGGGCATCGTCACCTCCAACCAAATCGGAAAGTTCAAACGGAACAACTACACGCAGTTCCCGTTCGACTCGGGTTTGGTGATGACCACGGGCGCCTGCACGGTGGCGGCAGGTCCCAACAGTTCCGGCAGCTCGTCGAGCACCGCCAATGTCACCTACCACGATGCGCTGCTGCAGCAATACAACCAAGGTTATACCGTGCAGAACAGCGCGGCGTTGGATTTCGACTTCTTAGCCTACGCCGACACCTTCGCCTTCCACTACATCTTCGGTTCGGAGGAGTACCCGACGTTCGTGTGCGCCAGCTACAACGACCTGTTCATCTTCCTGCTCACCGGTCCCGACCCGGTCACCGGCCTTGTCACCACCCGGAACGTGGCGGTGATCCCCGGCACGGTCACGGCGGCCAACCCGCAAGGTCTCCCCGTCTCCATCAACACGGTGAACGGCGGTGCCACCAGCAGCGGCGGTGCCTCCTGCTACAGCGGAACCTACTCGGCCTACTACATCTCCAACGGTAACGGCGGAGGTGCCAACGGCATCGAATACAACGGCTACACCGTGGAACTCTCCGCCGAGGGCGTCATCAACGCCTGCGACACCTACCACATGCACCTCGCCATCTGCAACGCCGGCGACAACTCCTACGACTCCGGCGTGTTCCTCGAAGGCAAGAGCTTCAAGAGCGAGATGAGCACCAAGCTGCTGATGCGCAATTCCTACTGCCTGCACGAGCCCATCGTCTTCGAATACCAGGCCGAAAACGTGGACACCGTCTTCATCCTCACCCCGAGCGGCGACACCCTGTGGGCGCCCTTCACCATCCCAAGCGCCATGCCCAGCGACTCCGGACAGTACACCCTATTCGTCCACAAAGCCATCCAATGCGCGAACATCTGGGCTTCCGACAGTATCGACATACACGTCATCAACACCTACAAGCCCGACCTCGGCGAGGACCAGTGGCACTGCACCGGCGAGTTGATCACGCTCAACTCCAACTACGACACCACCGCGATCATGAACTGGAACACCGGCGACAACACGCCAAGCATCGAAGTGCTCACCGCCGGCGAATACATCCTCGAGGTGGAGATGTTCAACCCCAACACGAACTCCTACTGCTGGAGCTCCGACACGGTGAACATCAACTACTGGCCGCTGCCGAAACCCGATTTCGAGGCCGACGTGACCTCCGGCTGCACCCCCGTCATCTCCCGCTTCACCAACCTCACCGCCACCACCTCCGACTCCATCAGCTGCGAATGGACCTTCTTCGACGAGAACTTCAACATCATCGACTTCTCGTACGAAAGAGACCCCATCATCCACTTCAACGACGCCGGCAACTTCTCCGTGAAACTGGTCATCACCACCTCTGAAGGCTGCCAGGACTCCGTCATCAAATGGAATTACATCACCACCTCGCCGCAACCGCAGATCGACTTCCTCGCCACTCCTGAAACCTGCATGATGAGCGAAACCAACGGCCAAATCGACTTCACCGCCTACCTCTCCGACAATGTGGTCGGCGACGTGATCAACAACCTCACCTGGCACTTTGGCGACGGGGAACAGACCACCGGCGAGACCAACACCACCCACCAATACGCAACGTGGGGCGACTATGTTGTCTCGCTCTCCCTGATCACCGAATCGGGCTGCGGCGACTCCGTGAGCCACACCATCATCATCGAGGACGACCTCATCTTCCCGAACGTGATCACCCCCAACGGCGACGGCATCAATGACGTATGGGCCATCGAGAACCTCAACACCGACATCAATCCCGAGGATCCCGACGAATACCGCCACAACGAGCTGCGCATCAGCGACCGCTACGGCAAAGTGGTGTTCCACGCGAAGAACTATGACACCTGGTCGAAAAACGGACAAGTCAACTTGGGCTCCAACCCGTTCACCGGCGAAGGTCTCAGCGACGGCATTTACTACTATTCGTTCAGCTACAAGGGAAAAGCCAAGACCACCACGTGGCACGGCTCCATCACGATATTACGGTAACGGCTGTTGGCTATTGGCTGTTAGCTGTTAGCTGTTAGCGTATTTTTGCTGAAAGCAAAAGAAAAGCCAAAAGCTAAAGGCCAAAAGCTAAAGGCTAAAAGCCAAACCTCCGATTAAAAGGCCTAACGTCATCGTTATTCCTTTCATAATCAGAAAATTACGCTTTGACTGCGCCATGAGCGGGATGCCCGCATGGCCGTTCTGTGCGATGGAATTGGCCAGCAACACGGCGAAGGGAATGTTGCCTTGCAGGAACAGCATCACGAAGATGAGATGCGGGCCGGAGACCGGGAGGAACCCGACGCCCACGGCAATGAGCAGCAACAGCCACTTGGTCCAGGCGTTGTGCTCCATGATAGCCTGCAAATCCACAAAATGGTTGAGGACACCCAGCACCAAAAGCGTTCCGAAGGCGTACAGGAACAGCTTGAGCGCGTGCTGTTTGATGACGTGCTCCCACACGTGCTCGCGCAGGTAATGCGACAGCCGCTCGCGAAACGATTTTCCGTGGTTTTCCGGTCGTTCGTGCCGATGCTCCTCATGGATGACAAAATCGTGATTTTCGAATGTAACTATCTTGTTTTCAGGAACTTTCAACAATACAAGTCCGACTACAAATCCGATGGCGAAGAGAATGCCGGTCAGGATGAGCGCCTGTTTCGGGCTTTCGGCGGCGAGAAAGAGCGCTTCGTCGCCGAACGTGGCCACCATGCCGCCGATGAGCGCCCCGAAGGAGAGCAGCCGATGGGTGAACAGCGACACCACGACGAAACCGCCCGCGCACCCGGGAATCGCGCCGAGCAGACACGCCAAGGCCAACTCCGCCACGGGCTTCCCGTGCAATTTCTTAAATAAACGTCCTGAAGATGAGATGTTTATAGACTCCACCACCGCCATCAGCAATAATACCAACAGCGTGATGGAAACCGACTCTCGTAACGCTTCCCAAAATATATGCAATGTGGTTTGCATTATAGGTTATGATTATTGATTGCGGACGTATGCAATACGTCCCTACATACTCCCAAAACTACTAACTACTAACTGCTAACTAACTATAGATTCAGGTTTTTCACAATGGTGGGATCCGTTTTTTTCGCGCCCCAAACTTTGGCGGAGATGTCGTGGGCCTCCTTGGGGGTCAGCAGGTCGTAATGCTCCATGGCGCGCTGCACGAAAATGCACTGCTGGATCTGGGCCTTGTCGGTGACCACCGCGTCGGCGAGCGCCTTGCAGGAAGGGTATCCGCACAGGTGGCAATCGACCTGCGGCAGGCTCTGGTTGATTTCGAACGCCCGTTTCATCTTCTGCATGGCCGCCGCCACATTGTCGTCCATCTTGTCCATCGAGCGCGGCTCCACATTGCTGACGTGGCGTTTCGGCGCGAGGTAGTCGAAATAGTTGAGCAAATCGTTGTCCTCCGCGTCCACCTCCTCGGAGCACTTCTGCATCCGCTTGCGTTGGCGTTCGATCATGAGGAAACGGTTCTCCGCCGTGAGGATGCCACCGCAACAGCTGCCGTCACAGGCGCGAAGTTCAAGGAAATCAATGTCTTGGATATCCTCATCCTCCACCTTTTCCAGAAATTCGGAAACGTTGTGGATGTCGTCAATCGCCAAATTGCGGCCGGTGCGCAACATCTTGGTCTCGCCACCGGTGAGCGGATAGGTTATGCTGGCCTTCGACAAGCGGTGGAAACGTGCCGACTCGTCGCACATCTTGTATTCACCCGTCTTGATAACCCGCAACACCTTGCTATACAGATAATTCATGTTAATCACACCCGACACAGGAGATTTTTCCTCACCCACGGGGCTCTTGATGGCGGCAATCTTCGCGGCGCACGGCGACACGTAAAAGATGCCGATGTCCTCCTCCTTGACCCCTTTCTCCGTCAAACTCTTCTTGATGTATTCGGCAGTCATGTCGAAAGGCGCTTTCACGAGGTAGATATTGTCCACCAGAACGGGGAATTTTACCTGAATCAGGCGCACGATGGCCGGGCAGAACGACGAGATGACCGGTTTCTCGTAAGGGACATTCCCTCTTTCGAGATCCCTGCGAAGATATTCCTTGATAAAGTCCACGCTTTTCTCCACCTCGTAGATGTCTTTGAAACCGAGGTGCAGCAGAGCGGAAAGAATCGTCCGCTCGCGGATTTTCTCCTCAAACTGGGACAGGAAGATGGAAGGCACGAGCAGCACCGGGTATTTGTAGTCGTAAACCGTCTGGAAGTCGTCCTGCTCGATGTAAATGGCGTTCATCGGGCAGGCCACGTAGCAACGCCCGCAATCGACGCAACGGTTCGGGTCGAGCACCGGATGCCCGTCCTCCACATGTATCGCGCTCGTGGGGCACACGCCCGTACAGTGCGAACAGCCGATACAGAGGTCGTATTTGAATTTTAATGCGTGGTGGAAATCTTCAGCCATGATGAATGGTTAAGGGTTAAAGGTTAGAAGGTTAGGAGGTTAAAGGTTAGGAGGTTAGGAGAATAACGGGTTGATGGGCGTTGCGGAGACGCGACATGGCACGTCTCTACTGAAAATAGTTGATGAATTCGATGGTGGTGCCTTTGCCGACTTCGGAGGTGATGTTGAGGGAATCCGAATTGTTTTTGATGTTGGGGAGGCCCATGCCGGCGCCGAAGCCCATCTCACGGACTTTCTGGGAAGCCGTGGAGTAGCCTTTCTGCATGGCCTTGTCGATGTCGGGGATGCCGGGGCCTTCGTCGGCGAGCACGATTTTGACGTGGTCTTCCTCCAAATCGACGGTGATGTCGCCGCGGTAAGCGTGGGCCACGATGTTGACTTCGGCCTCGTAGAGCGCCACGACCGTCTTCTTCACGATTTCGGGGCTTACCCCGATCTTCTTAAGCATCCGTTTCACCTGGCTGGATGTGGAACCCGCGTTGGTGAAATCCCCGCCTTCTACATGGTAAACAAAATTCATAATGTCAGATTTGGTTAATAATCAGATGGTTAATAAACGGCCGGCAAACCGGCATTGTACAGGATACCGGAGGTCTTGTACATGGAGAACTCTGTCCGTATGACCACCATGTCGTTGTCTTCGGCCAGCTCTTTCATCTCCTCGGTCACCTCCTTGCCGCGCACAATCAACAGGTAGCTGATGTCGGACATCTCGCAAGTGCGGATAGACTGCAGATTGCTCAAACCCGTGAGCAACAAAAGGTTGTTAACATCTTTCAAGGTAAGCACATCGCTCATCAGATCCGACGCGAACACGCATTCAATCTGTTGGTTGAGATACTCTTCTCCACAAATGATCTCACCTTGCACCAGCGTTTTAATTTCTTCGAGTGTCATTTTCTACAATGTTTCAATTCGTGTTTTTAAAAATAATCTGCAAAGATACTTTTTTTTTAAATTGCACGTTATCCTAATGTTTTCTGATTTTTATGTACTTTTGCAGCCTCATTCTGAAACCCTAAACCCTAAACCCTAAATTATGAACGTATTAGGACTTTGCATTTTAGCGAGCGTCGCGATTTTGGTCGCGGGCGCGGTGTATGTCACGAAAATGGTCATGGAAGCGAAGGCGAAGATGGCCGCGTTGGAGGCCAGCAAGGGCAACCGGGCGGCGATACTGCCGTTGCGGCTCCAGGCTTACGAACGCATGGCGCTGTTTCTCGAGCGCATCGACCCCAACCAGCTGGTGATGCGCATCCACACGGGCGGGCTGACCGTCTCCCAGGAACAGAACCTCCTGCTCACCGCCATCCGCAGCGAATTCGAACATAACCTGTCGCAGCAAATCTACATCTCCGACAACGTCTGGCAGAAGGTCTGCGACGCCAAGGGCGACATCGAGGCCATCATCAACACCGTGGCCGCCGACATGGACAAGGACGCCGAGAGCCGCGAGTTCGCCGAAACCGTCCTCGCCGTGACCTCCCAGAAACCCGTGGTGGAGTTGGCTATTCAGATTCTGAAGGCCGATATGCAGAAGTGGGCATACTAACGAGTTAGTAGTTAGTAGTTAGCAGTTAGTAGTTGGCCGGCAACCGTTAACCATTAACCGTTAACCATTAACCAAATTTTTTGTATTTTTGCACCGCAATTTTACATCCTATCATAAAAATTAATAAGAACAAAGAATCATTATGAACAACGCCAATTATGTATTCAGAGAGCCGAAGAATGAACCGGTTTTCTCTTATGCACCCGGCACGCCGGAAAGAGCACTGCTCCAAAAAGAACTGGAAAGACAATACAACCAAGAGATTGAGATCCCGCTGATCATCGGCGGCAAAGAGGTCAAGACCGGTGACATGGGACAGGTGGTGATGCCCACCGAGCACAATCATGTGCTGGCAAGATACCACAAAGTGGGCGCCAAAGAGGTGCAGATGGCCATCGACGCAGCCATGGCTGCCAAGAAAGATTGGGAGGAGACTCCGTGGATCCAACGCGCCTCCATCATGATGAAAGCCGCCGAGCTGCTCGCCACCAAATACCGTTACATCCTGAACGCTTCCTGCATGTTAGGACAGGGCAAGAGCCCCATGCAGGCCGAAATCGACTGCCCGTGCGAGGCCATCGACTTCCTGCGTTTCAACACCTATTTCGCCTCCCAGCTCTACAGCCAGCAGCCCATTTCGGACCACGCCACGCTGAACCGCAACGAATACCGCGGCATGGAAGGCTTCGTGTATGCCATCACCCCGTTCAACTTCACCTCCATCGCGCTGAACCTGAACGTGGCCCCCGCCCTCATGGGTAACGTCACCATCTGGAAACCGTCCACCACGGCCATCCTTTCCAACTACTACCTGATGAAACTCCTCCAGGAGGCTGGTCTTCCCGACGGCGTCATCAACTTCCTGCCCGGCAGCGGCTCCGTCATCAGCAGCGTCGCCTTCAAGTCGCCGCACTTGGCTGGTATCCATTTCACCGGCAGCACCGGCACTTTCAAGAGCTTCTGGAAACTCATCGGCGAGAACATCGACATTTACAACACCTACCCGAAGATTGTGGGTGAGACCGGCGGCAAGGACTTCATCTTCGCCCACAAGACCGCTCCCGCCCGCGAACTGGCCGTCGCCATCCTGCGCGGCGCCTTCGAGTACCAAGGCCAGAAGTGCTCCGCCGCTTCCCGCGCCTACGTGCCCGAATCCATCTGGGAGGAAACCCTGCAACATATCAAAGACATGATGAAGACCGTGAAGATGGGTGATGTCCGCGACTTCTCCAACTTCGTGAACGCCGTCATCGACGAGAAATCCTTCGACAACATCGCCGGCTACATCGACCGCGCGAAAGCTTCCCCGGACGCTGAAATCGTGCTCGGCGGCAACTACGACAAATCCGTCGGCTACTTCGTGGAACCCACCATCATCCTGGCCAAGACCACGGATTACGAGTCCATCCGCGAAGAAATCTTCGGACCGGTCATCACGGTGTATGTCTATGAAGACGACAAATACGAGGAAATGCTGCATGTTTGCGACGAGACTTCGCCGTATGCGCTCACCGGCTCCATCATCGCCCGCGACCGCTACGCGATCATCCAAGCCGAAAACATCCTGCGCCACTGCGCCGGCAACTTCTACATCAACGACAAGCCGACAGGCGCAGTGGTGGGTTGCCAACCCTTCGGCGGAGCCCGCGCTTCCGGCACCAACGACAAGGCCGGCAGCATTCTCAACTTGGTTCGCTGGATCAGCTCCCGCTGCATCAAGGAAACCTTCGTTCCTGCAACGGATTACGGCTATCCGTTCCTCGGATAACCCGATTTGTTTCATAACTTTGTGTCAGGCGGCTCCAAAACGGTGCCGCCTGTTTTTTTTGTCATGAAAACCTCCTACCCTACCGGAATTTCCGATGGTTGAGGAAACGGTTCTCCCGCTCGATCTCCGCCATCCGCGCACGCGTTTCCTCCGTGAAGAAAGACTCCGCTAATTTTTCCTCCAAATAACTGACAGCCATATCGTTAGGATGGCAAAGATCCTTGGCGTAGAAACGATAGTCGCGCAAATCGTCCATCAGATACTCGTAAGCGGGGAAATAAAACGTGAACTCGTTGTCCACCAATTTCTCGACACTCAGCAACAGAACGGATTTGCTCAACGCGTTTTCGTGCGCGCCGTCGCCCAAGTGCCGCACCGGACTGACCGTGAAGATAACCTTCATCTCCGGACAAGCCTCCTTCAGCAAAGCGAGTGTGCTATTCCACTGGGACACAATCTTTTTCACATCCAAACGCAACCGCTCAAACTGGTGGTTCGGGATTTTGTGGCAGTTGGAGACAATCAGATCCCGCGGGATGAACTTGTAACAGAACGCTGTGCCGAACGTGATGAACAGGTAGCGGGTTTTGCGCAGGAAATCCGCACAACGCTCCAGATTTTCATCAATATTGGACTCGAACTCCTCGAAGTTCTCCTTCGAAAAGCGGCCGTGGTGGGCAAAACTGACCCAAAGGTCACGATATTTGTAAAAGTATCGGTTTTTGTCGAACAGGTCGGGCTGAAGCATATAGCGTATGGCCCTGTCGATGGAAATCGGGTTGAAGAGCACCCCGAACGGGTTGGAACAAACCTCGAAGCGGTGCGTGTCGAAATAGTGGCCCATGTTGTCGGAGAAGCAGGATCCGACCAACATCACGGAATCGGTCTCCTCGATGTGGAACGGAAACTCAGGGGCGGGGATTATGGTTCTGAACTGCATAGTCTATTATTTGGGTATCAACAATTTAGCTAATTTTAAAACTAACGTTTTCGTACCGACAGTGTCGAAATGCACCACGGCGCGGGCATCGGGTCCGGCACCTTCCACCGACTGAACGCGTCCGAAACCGAACTTGTTGTGATAGACGCGCACACCCGGCTGGATGGACTCCGGGGCAGCAAGCTCGCCGATCTGCTCGAGGTTCACCTCCGCTTTCGTCTTCACCACAGGCTTGGGCGCGGGAGTAACCGGCTTGCGGGGTTCCCGGCTGCCGAACGCCGGCCGCGAACCGCCGGTGTTGAACCGGAAACCGCCCGTTTTGGACTCGGAACCGCGCCACCCGAACACGTCGTCATCGCTGCCCTTGGATGCCTTCATCGTCACCTTCAGGAAGCGGCTGGGGATTTCGTCCAGGAAACGGCTGTCCTCGCACGGTCGCCGCTGCCCATACTGGAACCGCGACATGGCCATGGTGAGGAAAACCTGCTTGCGTGCACGCGTGAGCGCCACATAGAACAGCCTCCGCTCCTCCTCCATCTCGTGGCGCGAGTCCAGACTCATGGACGACGGGAAAAGGTTCTCCTCCATTCCGGAAACGAACACGTAATCGAACTCCAAACCTTTCGCGGAGTGGATGGTCATCAGCCGCACCACGTTCAAATCCTCGTTTTTTTCGCCCTTGTTCAGGTCTTTTTCGTCCAGTAAAGAGACGGACTCCATATATTGGTCCAGCGACGGGAAATAGGTCTCCAGCATCTCGCCGGTCTCCTCGTTGAGGATGTTTTCCGGCTCGCGTTCCGTGAAGCTCTTCATGGCGTTCAACAGCTCGTTGACATGGTCGGCGCGTTCCTTCTCCTCGACGTTCTCGTTCAAGGCCTGGGCCACGCCGGACTTGCTGACAATCTGCATACCCAACTCATAGGCATCCATTTTGGTCAGCTGTGCCGAAAAACCGCCGATCAGGGTGGCGAAATCGCGCAGTTTGGCCGTCACTCCGCCGTTGAGTCCGGTGTTGAAGCGTTCAGGCTGGGCAACGACCTCCCACATCGGCACGCGGGCTTCCTGAGCCGTGGCTGCCACCCGCGCCACCGTGGTGTCACCGATGCCGCGCATGGGGAAGTTGATCACGCGGCGCAGCGACTCCTCGTCGTAATGGTTGATCACCAACCGGAAATAGGCCAGCATCGTCTTGATTTCCTTTCGGTTATAGAAAGAGATGCTGCCGAAAATCTTATACGGGATGTGACGCTTCACCATCGCCTCCTCAATGGCACGCGACTGCGTGTTCGTGCGGTACAAGATGGCGAACTGCCGGTTCTCGACGTGGTCGCGCATCTGCGTCTCGAAAATCTTGTTGGCAATCTCCTGCGCCTCCTCGAGGTCTGACCCGGCACGGATAATCTCGATTTTCGGGCCCTCGACATTCTCCGTCCAGACCTCCTTCGGCATCCTGTCCTTGTTGTGGCTGATGACCGCGTTCGCCGCGTTCACAATGTTCTGCGTGGAACGGTAGTTCTGCTCCAACTTGAAGATGCGCGTGGCCGGATAGTCGCGCTTGAAATTGAGGATGTTCTGGATGTCAGCGCCCCGGAAACCATAAATACTCTGCGCATCGTCGCCCACCACACAAATATTCTGGTTCAACGCCGCCAAACGTTTGATGATCAAGTACTGGGCGTAGTTGGTGTCCTGATACTCGTCAATCAAGATATAGTTAAAACGGTTCTGATACTTGTACAATGCCTCGGGCGAATCGCGCAACAGCACGTTCATGAAGTACAGCAGGTCGTCGAAGTCCATGGCATTGGCCTTGTGCAGACGGTCGTTGTATTTGGCGAAGATCTGCGAAATCATCGGCTTGTTGGACATGCGGTCGGCGGCCTGGATGTCCGGGTTGTCGGCATATTCCTGCGCGGACAACAGACTGGACTTGGCCATCGAGATACGGCTGAGGATGAAACCCGGGGTATATTGTTTGGGGTCGAGCCCCATCTCTTTCACAATGCTCTTGATCAGCGATTTCGCGTCGTCAGTATCATAAATGGTGATATTGTTGCTGAAGCCGATCTTTTCGGCCTCGACGCGAAGGATACGGTAGAACACGGAGTGGAAGGTGCCCATCGTCACGGCACGGGCGAGCTCCGCACCAACCAACTGGACGATACGCTCGCGCATCTCCGCCGCCGCCTTGTTCGTGAACGTGAGCGCCAGAATGCGGTACGGATTGACATTTTTCACCGCCAACATGTAGGCGATACGATAGGTGAGCACTCGGGTCTTTCCAGAACCGGCACCAGCCAAAACCATCACCGGACCCTCCGTCTGAGTTACCGCAATCTGTTGTTGTTCATTAAGTTCCGATAAAATTTTCTCTTCTTGGTTCATTTGTTTTATGTAGTTGAAAAGCGTTAATTTTAAGAGTTAATTGTTAAATTTGACTTATAAAAAAATTATTTCAAAACTAATTTTCATAAGAAAAATTTTTTATCTTTGCGCGTCGAAAGCAATGACAAGAAAAAGGGCCGCCGGTAAGTCCCACCTGATTTTTACACATTATCATAAAGTCCCACCTTTCAATAATTTGGCAATTACTCAATAAAAATCCGGCAGCCCCTTTTTTTAATCTACAGTTAATCCTCCAGTTGGCTTATGACTTCCTCCACCTGGGCATACAGTTCTTCAAACCCTTCGTTGTTCATGAACACATAGTCGGCCATCTGCATGCAACGGCCGAGGTTTTGGTGGTTGGGGTCGTCGGAGGTCATCTCGCGTTCCTCGTTTTCGAGAAAAGTCTCGAAGGAGACATGATCGGTTTCAGACCCACGGCCCACAATCCGCTCGTATCGGATTTTCGGGTCCGCGTCCACGCCGAAGAGCAGGAAATGTTCGTGCTGTCGCAACGACTCGACCTCGCCGGGCGTACGAACACTTTCGATGATGGCGTTTTCGCCAGCCTCGGCAGCCTGGAGGTAGAGTTGGTCGGTGATATACGAGGGGCAGTGCGTGGCCCGCAAATCGTTGGCCACCACCACAAACGTGTCACGGTTCAGCTCCATCCCTCTCCGCTGCGCCTCCTCAATCAGGTAGCCGCGCACAGAGTAGTGCCGATAGCCGTAATGTTCCTTCAGATAATCGACGATGGTGCCTTTCCCGGCGCCGAGGGTTCCTGTGATACCTATGATTTTCATAACATTAGAAAAAAAGAGGTGGCACATTGCTGCGCCACCTTCGGGATTTACTGAATGGCAGCGGAGATTTTGGCCGCAATCTCGGCGAACTCCTCCTTGGTGAGTTGCACACGCGGTGCTTTGAAGTCAAGGTCGCCCACCCCATTGATTGGGACGAGATGGATGTGGTTGTGCGGCACATCGATGCCGATGACCGCCACGCCGATACGCTGGCAGGGCAGCACCTGCTTCATGGCCTTGGCCACCTTCTTCGCGAAAACCATCATATCGCCCAACATCTGGTCGTCCAAATCGAAAATATAGTCGTTCTGGAGTTTGGTGATCACAAGGGTGTGACCTTTGGCCAACGGCGAGATGTCGAGAAACGCGAAGAAACGGTCGTCTTCGGCAATCTTATAGCAAGGGATTTCCCCTTTGACGATTTTAGTGAAAATGGTCTCTTCCATGATGGTGAAATTAACGTGAAATGTCTAAGATTTGGAATTCCATCACGCCTGCGGGCGCCTGAACGGAAACCGTGTCTCCTTTGGAGTTGCCGATGAGGGCTTTGGCGATAGGGCTGGAAACGGAAATCTTACCGCCCTTGAGGTCCGCTTCAGACTCAGGGACAATGGTGTACGTCATCTCCATCCCATTTTTCAAGTTCTTGATTTTCACAATGGAATAGATCAGCACTTTGGAAACATCGATCTTGGATTCATCGAGGATGCGGGCCTTGGCGATGAGGTTTTTGAGATTGGCGATCTTCAGTTCGAGCATTCCCTGCGCCTCTTTGGCGGCATCATACTCGGCATTTTCCGACAGGTCTCCCTTGTCGCGGGCCTCTGCAATCGCCTGTGAGATTTTCGGACGCTCTACAGCCTCCAACTGGTTTAATTCACGCTTCAGGGCATCCAAACCCTCCTGCGTATAATACTTTACATCTTCCATATTTAGGTTATAAATTTACACAAATAGAAGAGACCTTGACAGTCTCTTCTATTTTCATAATATACAATAAAATAATCGGTTCTTTACAAGGCCACCTTGATGCCCATATAGTGGTTACCTCTCCATCTGTTGGTGAATCTGTAACCATAATCAATATAGAGTCTAGGACCAACGGCGTGTTTCTGACGCTCCTTGGTGAAAGGAATGCAGACGGAAGCACCCACTGCGGGGCCAGTGAAGAAAGAGTCGCTGTTCAGCAGGATAGCAGCGGTCTCATTTTCGTTGGACTTGGCACCTCTGCCGATGTTCTCAAGACCGTAACCGGCGCGAATCATGAAGATGTTGCGGAAACCGTACTCCAAACCGATGGCGAAAACGTCACGGGTGTAGGAGTTTGCGGTGAAGGTACCGGCGAAGGTGAGTCTGTGCTCGGCGTTGTCACGGGTAAGGCCTTCTTCGCGAAGTTCCTCCTTCGTGAATTCAGCATATTCCTTGCCGAAGAACAGAAGGTCGTAAGAGACACCGATGGAGAGCAGGGAGGGCATTTCAAATTCGGCGGAACGCATTTCGAGGGTTTGCTCGAAATCCTGACTGGGGATGCGTGCGCGGACGGAAAGACCGTCGCCGGTATAGTGCATCGGAAGACCGATGTTCTTCAAGGTGACACCGATTTTGAAGTTCTCGTATTTACCCGTCACATATTGGACACCGGCATCGATGGCGAAGCCCGTGGCCTTGGAGTCGGAAATTCGCTCGTTGATAACCTTGATGGAGATACCGCCCTTGATGAAGTTGTTGAAGGACTTGGCGTAGTGCAGGCCGATGTAGGTGAGTGTGGGGCTGAATGTACCCAGACCGCCTTCAGGTTGCTCCGTGGTGGTAATCGGAATATCACCGAAGCTTTGGGAGAAGAAGGAGACGGAAATCACACCGAAATCTCTCTGTTTGCCAAGTTTCTGGGCGATGGCCATAGAATTGATGGCAATGCCGCAATTGGAACCCACCAGATATTGGGTTCTGTTGAAGGCAAGCTCCGTTTTGCGGACTCCGGTCAGACCGGCGACATTGGAGAACACGGACTCCAGTCCGCGCACCTCAGCCACACCGGCGCCGGCCATACCGCTTGTGCGAGCCCACGGGTCAATCAACAAGTGGGAAGCACCTGCCTGACCTGAACGGTCTCTGTTACCTGCAAACACCATGGAGGTGCTTGCAGATACGAGAGCGATAATTGCGCAAATTATTAATGATTTATATAGATTTTTCATATTCTCTGTTTTTTAAGATTAATAATTTTAGAAACCATTCAAGTCTGTAGGACGCATGTTACAGAAGAATTTCAACGTACGCTCGCCAATGCCAGGCGCGTCAACATGGATAATATAGACACCGCTGGCGATCGGAATGTTGGCGTGGTTCTTCAGATCCCATTCCACGAAGGAGGTGGCGTCGGAACCGTGTGTGAGCGTTCTGATCATCGTGCCATTGACGGTGTAGATAGAAATCGTACAGTAAGCCGGCAGGTTCACAATACGCACGTAGTTCTCCAAAGCACCGTGCTCGTAGTTGGAGTATCCGTAGTACGGGTTAGGAACGATGTTGATCTCAGAGAGCAGGTTCTCCACATCCTCCACACGCTCAACTTTTTCAGGAGCGATATTGCGAGTGGTGAACTCGTACATCGGATAACCGCTATTCTGGCTGGCGTTAGGCGACTGGCTCGGATCATCGTACCAACGGGAAGAGTATCTCATGTACGGACGGGAGACACGCAACTTGATGGTAGCGGTAGAAGACAACCACTGATCCTCATACATCTGAGTGGGCATCGGGATGCTGGTCCACATCACATTGTTGAAGACCTGCATCTTCATGGACTTACGACCTTGGGTCGTGAGGTTGCCGGTGGGCAGTTGTTTGAACTTCTCGCTCAGCCACTTGCACTCATCGTACGGACCGCACTCATAGTAAGGATACGTATGACCGTCGCTGCCAGTGAAGGTGTTACCGTGAGTAGTACCGGCGGCCGTCACCGTCTGGTAGCTGTCGTTGTAGTTTCTCTTACGGTTGGAGAAACGGTAGAACGTGTTAGCCGTGTTACCGGAGCTGCCGACCACATAGACATAGTGGCGACCACCGCTGAGAGGCTCACCGAAGGTCATGCCATAAACGTCTCTGTATGAGTTGTACGTGCCCTCATTCATCGGGATAGGTTGACCTTCCTCGTCGAGAAGGAGCGTGTCGGCATTCAAATCTCTATAGTAAGCGTAAACAGTCGTCGGGTTGAAGATCATGTCGTTACCGTGGTTCAGAACGTCTTCGGAGTTCTCCGCGAACATGATGTTCAGACGCTCACCGGTTTCCACGTTGATGGCGTAACCCGGGAACCAACCGAAACCAGTCGTACCGCTGTTATCGGGATTACCGTCTTTGTCAACAGAAGGACAGGTCTTGGGTTCGTGGCGGACGTTCTTGTAAACGTTGCCGTTGAACTCTTGGTTGATGGTCATGTCGCCAGAGAGGTCAGCAGAACCAGATTCCAACACCAGTGCGCGGGTCCACAGGCTCTTGTCGGGCGTGAGGACGATATCCACAGAATAGAGGTTGGTGAGGGTCTGGTTGTAGGATGCCATGTTCGGCACGCCGCTAAGACCGGTGAAGTCGAAGAAGGAGTTGGGAGCAGTCTCACCAGGAGTGATATCCTTCACCAGGAATCTTGCCTTAGGACCACCGTCATAAGGAGATGTCATCACGTAAGGAGCCCAGGTGCCACCCACCATGTCTTCGAATTGTTGGTTAGGATCCATGAAGCCACGGGTCTTCTCCGTGTTGCCGTTGCCGTCAGGAGCATTGAACAGGTTGAGGAAGTCCTCAGCACGCCATTTCATGTAGTCGCACTCAGCACCTTCCTGAACAGAGTTACACTCCCACTTGTTGGCAGCGGTCTGTTGTCCGGAACGAATCCAGTTGGCAGGATAATCGCCTTCCAAATCCACAAGACCGGTAAGCCACGGAATGTCACCGTCAAATGCGATATCGGAACCCAACACATCAGGTTGAGCGTATTGGCTGATGTTTCCAAAGGTGTAACCGCCGTTGTCTCTGATAAACTCATCCAAGTTTCTCTGATAGACCTTGAAGTTGTAGTTCTTGATGGAGATGGCGATACCCAGGTCGAGGAACAACTGCTCGTTGGTCATGCTGATAGGCATAGCGGCCGTGGTCACACGGGTGGGAACGGTGTCACCGCCTTCACCGATCGTGTAGATGCCGTTGTCGATAAGCTCTCTATCCGTCACATTGTCGGAAACGATCAACTGCCACATGGTGCTGTCGTTCACATCTTCTGAAATGTCGTTGGGCAGGAACTTCACGATGTAGTCGTAAGGTTTCACCATCAACGGGTCAACCACTTCGATGTTCAGAGGACCATAGTTGTTCTTGTATTGGACATTGTTATAAACATTGTTGGCCAGAATCTTCTCGCGGGACTCGTCAGTCATGTCGAGGAACATACCGCCGTTGCCTTGACCCTCGATACGGGTGATCATAGGCACGTCGCCATAGCTGGAATTCAGGATGGTCTCAACGGGTTTGTGAGGAATACCCACCGTGGTCTTGATGTTTCTACGACCGGCAAGGTAAGGAGTCTGCTGACCGTCGAGGTTGTCGGCATCCAAGCTGAAATGTTTGTACTCGTTGTAACCGTAAGCCAAAACGAGGAAGTAGTATTCCTTGTGGTTGACGAGTTTCTTGTTGGTACCGGTGGCGAACTTGTCCTCCGTGATTCTGAAGGAGTGGGAAATACCCTCGTTACCGCCGTTCACCATTTCGGTAGCCACAGAGGTTCCGAGAGCGTCGTTATAAATCCAGTTGATCAACTGGCCGGCGTTGTTCTCAATGTCGCACTGGGCAACCAAGAGAGCCTTGCTGGCATCGTCAAGGTCGGTGACACTGACGGAAGCGTTGGCCAATTGATAAATCTGATAACCTTCGAACTTGTAAGAACGTTGGTCGTGGGTCAGCGTGTCGATTGTTTCGACGGGAACCGTGGAAACCGTGACGATGGTGTCGGGTTCACCGTCAGCCGTGTAAGCGTACACCGTGTCGTATTGGTTCACAAAAGAGTTGCTGCCGAGGAATCTCGGAATCTGAGGATCCATTTCCTCGTAAGTCTCGTGGTAATTGTTCTTCTGAGGATCGTTGTTGGAGAGGAAGATGATCAACTCGTTCTCCAGCTCGCGGATCGTCACATCGGGAGCGTCAGGACCGTCCAGGGTCTTGAAGCAGTTCTCGAACAGAGACTGGCACTTGTCGTCGGCGCGCTTCAAGAGTTCCACAGAAGCCTGAGCACCACCTTGTGCGGCGCGTGCCCACGGAATACCAACGGTAATGTAGTTGACAGCACCGGGTTTCAACGTGAAGGGACCAGCGGACTGCATGAAACGACGGTCGTAAGCAGCGTTACCAACGTTGGCTTCCGTCCAACCGTCAGCACCGTATTGCGTGGGGATGGGGTCGATGCCCTTGGTACCCCAGTTACAGACGTCGGTGAGGGAGGGGAACATGAAGTCACACTCCGGACCGTTACCGCCGTTGGAGGTATGGGCGTTGCCGCCATAACGCATCTTGGAGTTATCACGCCAGATACCGCGCAGCATGTTGTAGTATTCCACAGCGATTCTCGGGTCGCCGGTGACACTCTCGTTGTTGTTGTGATAGACGAAACGTCTCATACCAAAACGTTCGTTGTCGGTGATGCTATCGCCGAAGTTCACACCGTTGATAGCCATTTGGTCAAGTTCGTAAGCGCTGTTGAGGAACTTGTCGCAGTATCCGATTTCAGAAGCGCTGTCGGAATAGAATTTCGGGTTGTCACGACCATCGGGATCCATGTAAGGTCCTTGGAAGAAGTCGACACCCACCGCAGGGGGTTGGTCGCCGTAAGCCCAGTTCTGACCGCTACCATCGACGTTGGAGCCGTTGTAGCAATAACCGAGACCACGTCCCACATCGCAACCCACATAGTCGTCGTAAGCGTAACCCAGATCCGGGTCAACCCACTGGGAGAAGTAGGTCTCCGTCAAGGTGTAGGTGGAACGGTTGATGATTTCGTAGGAGTAGAACGTCATGTTGTTCAGTTCGTCGTTGGTGGCGAAGCCGAAGCACTGTCCGCGGATTTCAAGACCGATGGGGTTACCTTGGGTCTCAGTGTGCGGGCCGGCGTTATCGTTGAAGATCCAGAAGAGGGTCTCATCGCCCTTCAACACGTGGTCGGCGTAAATCATACCGTTTGAATTCTGCCAGTCGGAACCGTAGTACATCACATCCTCGGGAGTTCTCGGAAGGGCGTGCTCGGCAGCGCGGGCGATGTTGTCCTCCGTCCACGGACAGAGGTCGTTGTTGATGTCGTAGTACGGATAGTCACCGTTTTCAGGATCATAGGCACCGTTTTCATTCACATCCTTGAAAGGAGCGAGGTAATAGGAGTAACCCTCTTCGCCGTGAGCCGGCCAGTTGGCGATGCTTGCGGGCATCACATAACCGGAGGTGTTGTAGCTGGAGATATGCTCGTCAACCTCAGCGCGGGTGATCTTGAAATGCTTGTCGAATTTGATACACATGGACTGCGTCGTGCTGGCACCCGTGATCTTCAGCGGGCCAGGCCAGAAGTCGTCACCGACTTGTCTGAAACGCACGGCGGCCAAGTGCAGCTGACCGTTGGCATCGTGACCACCGATCCACAGGGCGGCGCAGAACATGGAAGTCTTACCGGAACCTCTCGGTACCTCATATTCGGCGACTTCCTTGAACCACATTGTACCACCCGTCTCAATGTAGGCGCGTACATTGTTCACCGTCAACTCATTGGAACCACTTGCAGGAAGACAGGTGGCCGATTCCGCTTTCGGTGAGGAAGAACTTCTAACCACTCCTTTTACTTTTTCGGCACGCAGCGACCCGGTCGCCACAACTGCCAGTAGAAGTGTCAAGCAGAAAATTTGTTTAATACTTTTCATATATCTTATTATTTTTTTCTATTGATTAAAAGCCGAATTGAATACCTAAGCTTGCGCGGAACGGACGGCTGTAGTTATACGGGTTCTGGACTCTCATCAAATAGTAATTGATGTAAGAAGGCACATAGACCTGAGAGTTGATCTGCTGTTGGTAAGCGGCGGCGGACAGATAGCCATCGTCGTCAGCATTGCCCGTGTAGTCATACACAGAAATCACGTTCTTGAAGTTGAAGAGGTTCTGGATATCCAGATAGATAGTCAGGTAACCCAGCTTGGCGGCTTTGGTGTTGCCCTTCTCGTCCTTCTTGTTCTTATTGAAGTTGAACATGAAGGATTTGTCGATACGAAGGTCGCATTGATACTGCCAAGGCATGTTGGAACCGTTGATGGAACCGGAGAGCGTGGAGGTGGTACCGCTCACGATGTTGGAGTAAGGCGTGCTGGAACGAGTGTAAGGAGTACCGGAGGCGGCGGAGAACAACAGGGAGAAGCCCGTGTTGGCCAACCATTCGATTTCCTTCGCCGTTTCGGTGCCGTCAGCAGCTTTCACAGTTCTCGTAGCAACAGGACCGCCATTGTCTCTGTAGTCCTTGCCGCTCTCGAAACGGTAGTCGAAGTTGACACCGATTCTGTGACGCTGGTCGAAGCTCAGGTTCGTCAGAGTTCTCAAGTTAGGCTGACCGGCAGCCAAGATGGAAAGCTGGGAAGTGGTGCTGGAACCAGTACCCTTTGCGAATTGCAGCGTGTAGTTTGCAGAAAGGGTCATGTTCTTGGTTCTGTTCATTCTATAGGAGAAGGTGAAACCTTGCACCGTACCGAAGTCGATGTTCTGGTAAGAATAATAGGTGTTCGGATATGCGCCGGAGAAGCGATAAGCCTGAATCTGGTTACGTTTCTCAGAATAGTAAGCCGCGATGCTGATAGCGGACTTCGCACCAATCTTCTGACGGAAACCGATTTCGTAGTCGATACTCTGTTGCGGTTTCATGTTCGGGTTGCTGATAATCTCACTAGCGGCGTTACGCTTGGAGATGAACAGGTAGTCAACCGGGGAAATCTGCAGGTTGGTAGGACGAGAAGTGATGATGTTGTAGTGCGCATAGAACAGGGAGTTGTCGTTCACGGGGAAGGAGAAGGAGATACGAGGCATCACAGACCATTGGGCCTTGTAGTCAGTGAAAGCACCGGCTTCCACCTTCGTGATGGAGTTGACTTGGTCGATCTCGTTCTTGAGGATAGGTCCGTTCACGTTCAGCGAAAGAGCGGTTTCAGGATCCGTAACCTCGGCACCGGCAGCGTTGTACCAAATGTCTCCGTTACGATAACCCACGATGGACTGGGAGGTGAACTCGCCGCCGGCGATGTCAGCCTCGCTCATATAAACGTCGTTGCCAGAATAATAGACAACCCAGTTGTCGTTCGCGTTGCTCACGAAGTTGAGGTTGTTGTTGATTTGCTTGAGGTCGCCGACCGTATAAGCCTCGCGGAACAAATACGGGTCTTTCAGCACAGACTGGTTGGCGTCGAAACGGTCAACACGCAAACCGATGTTGAACAACAGGGAGTTGATGGAGAACTTATCCTGAATGTAGAAAGCCATGTAGATGGGCTCGTAAGCACCGATGTTGTAAGTCTTCTGGCCTTTCTCGTTCACATTGTTGAAGAAGTCTTCAATAGTGGTTTTCTTGTTGTATTTCTTGCCGGTATAGTCGTAACCATAGTAGCTGACCAGCGGGCTCTCACCGGAAGAGGTACCTAACAGGAGTTCCTCGGCGGAGAACATACCCACGTCGAAGGTGTTGGGTGAAAGGTTGTCGATGTCAATCCAGTCATCGCCATCAGGATTCAGGCCGAGGTGCTCACGCAGGTTTCTGTCGAACACGCTCTGGTCGTCCAAGCTGACGAGACGGTTGAAATCCACAATGATATCTTCACCATTATCGTACATAATAGGATTATCCATATCCAACTGGGTGATATGGGAGTTGGCCTCGTTACGCATCAGCAGCCACAGCGGGGTGGGGGCAATGCCGTATCCGCGATAGGTCAGTTTCTCAAAGTCGTAACCGAATTTCAACTCATGGTCTTGGATGATCATGGAGACGCTGGCCTTCAAACCAATCTGGTCCATCTCGGACTTGCTGTAGCTACCCAGCACAGTACCGGGAGAATAGTACATAGAGTAAATCAAGTCGGGGCTGTCACCGTTTCTCAAAGCGCCGAAAGACTGATAAATGTCAAGGTCATAAGGAATGGTGGTGCCGTAGTACTCATTGATGACCTCGGACGGGAACTGTTCGAGGAAGTTCAAGGTGTATTGGGAAAGGATCGGGTTGACGTTGTGGTTGGGATCAACGCGGAAGGTCACGACGGAGTCGTACCAGCCGTTGAACACTCTAGCACCGTAAATGCGGGTGGAGTCATTGAGATCATACTCGTCATAGTATGTATAACCTCTTGCCTTGTTGGTGGTGAACTGGCCCACATAGCCATAGTCGAACAGGCGGTCTTTGTGTTTAGCCGCGTAAGACAAGCCGTTGGAGTGGGTGTAGGTGGCGTTAATGTCATACACAAGGCTCTTCAGCTTGGCGGTGTCGTTTTGCACCACGCGGTGGTTGAAACGAGCGCTCACACGACCGTTGCCGGAGGAGGAGATGGGGTTGTTGTCGCCGTCGAACAGCGCGTAGGTGGAGCCCCAGCTCTTGCCTTTGCCATATTCGTAAGATCCGCTGAGGGACAGTTTAGCGTTATGATTCTTACCCAACATGAAGTCGAGTTTCAATTGGCCGAGGTAATCCCAGGAGCCGGCGTTCTTTCTCACGCGCTCCTTGTGGAAGGACTCGCTGGTGAGGTAGCAACCCTCTTGGTACTGCACGCCGAATTCGGTGGCGCTGTAGCGAAGCGGGTTGGCGATAAGAGCTTCGATCGTCTCATCGTTGGCGACCCATGTGCCTCCGCGGGCGGGGGAACCGTCATGGGTGTATCCAACCTCACCGCTGAAGAGGAAACCGATACGGGTCGGATCATTACGTTCTTTACCTTTCAACAGGGGACCGGACACGGACACGGCTGCGAGGAAGTTGTTGTAGCCATCAATGGAGCCACGCAACTCTACAGAACCGTGGAAGTCCTTCGGAGCCTGTTTGGTGGTAATCACCGTGAAGGAGGTACCGTCACCGTACTCGGCCGGCACACCGCCTTGAATCAACTGCACCTCCTCGATGGAGGACATCGTGACACCGCTGCTACCACGCACGCGCATACCATCGACGATAGTCTGCTGACCGTCGGAACGGTTACCACGGACACTCGTCATGGCACCATCCACAGAGGAGACACCCTCCATGTTGGCCAAAGCGCTTGTCACAGAACGACCAGGCGTCGTACGGATGCTTTCACCGGACATACGGTTTCCCGAAGTCGTAGCATCTTGCGAGAACACAGGCGGTTCCCATTCGATCACGACTTCAACGAGGTCGTTTGTGAGGTCAAAAACGAAGTCTTCGAACACGACTTGGCTGGAACCCACCGAGATGTTCGTCTTCGTCATCTTCTTGCCGACCATCACTGCATCTGCCTCCAGATCGTACGTTCCGGCGTCAAGATTCGAAATCGAGTACTCACCATTCGCATCTGCTTGACCCATGCCCACGACACGGTCACCAACCTTTAGCATCACACGGGTATAACCCAGTGCCGCACCGGTCTGGTCCGTCACCTTACCTTTAATCTGGCTCTGTGAGAATGCCGCAGTTGCGAAAAGGATGATTACTCCTAACGTTGCGAGTAATTTTTTAATCATAGCCATTAATTTATATTAAACATAAAACTTTTTATCCACTCTATAATAAGCTTGCAAAAATATAAAATTTTTCAATACGGATTTGATGAAAAAAAAAATGTGCAAAAAAAAACTGCACATTGTTATATATATATACTATATTAAATTTGTTTGCTCTTACACCACAAACCTAAGTCGTCTCCCGACAGCCAACAGCCAACAGCCAACAGCCAACAGCCAACAGCCAACAGCTAACTATACACTCTCAGACGCACTCCGTCGTAGCGGGTGTTGTACTCGCGCAACGGCCACCGGGCAGGACCCGAAATCACAGTGCCGTCGAGAATGTTGTAAACAGAGCCACAAAGCGAGTCCACCAACATGATGCCGCTCGGGTGCATCCAAATCCAAGAACCCGTCTCCTCCCAATCGTAGGAACAGGATCGGTCGTATGCCTTGAACGTCCACTCGTCCAAACGGAAAACAATAATCCCGCCTATACCGCCGGTGAAATACTCGTATCCGCCGTAAGTATTTAATCTATAATACATTACATCATTCGGATAAATCGTGAAATCCACCTTCCGATAGGGAATGGTCGGATGATTCGTGGTATTGCACGAGGAGAGGAACGCGAACAGCAGTACGATGAAAAAGACTATTTTTCGCATATGATTAGAAAGCAGGTGTGACGGTTTTGGTTGTCTTTTTCTTCAAAGGTTTGATCGCTTCATTACCGAAGGAATAGGTAATACCCACAATGGCGTTGATACCGAAGTTGTTGAAGCCGTAGTATTTGGTGGCATACTGGCAACCGATATTGTTGATCTGCGCAAACGCCGTGAACTGCTTGGTAATCAAGTATTCAAAGCCAACACCAAAGTTCAGCACCGGCTTGACACTGCTTTTCTCCCCGTTTTCCAAGCGATGGATGTCGTTCTCCAACGAATATTCGAACTGAAGCATCGGATTTCCATCCCAGTCCAGCATCGGATTCCCGTATTCGTCAAACATCGGCACACCTTTCGGCACCACAGCCCAGCGGTTGAAGCCCATCTTGGCGTTAGCCGTGATGATATAGCGGCTCTTCAGGATGTACTTGCCCTCGAAACCGATTTCCCAACGCGGGATGTAGAGCGGTTTGCCGCCCGTAATCTGATCGGAATTGAACCAGTCGTAGTTTTCGAGGAAGAAAAAGTCGTGGTAACGTCCCGTCAGACTCAAATACAGATGGTTGATAGCCTCCCAGCTCAGATTGGCGGTCACGTCCAGCTCCGTTCCCTTCTTCGCATATACCACGTCGAACTGGTTCTTGAGCAGACTGGCCGTGTCGAGCATGAAGAACGGCAGGTCGCGACAATAGGAGTAGCGGGCGGAGACATGGTAGTTCAGTTTGGAGGTGATTTTGCCCTTCACGCCGCCATAGATGCTGATCTGCGACTTCATGAAACGCAACGTGTCCAAATTCGGCTTCACGTACGGGTTCTCGTACAGCAGATTCTTAAACGAGGTGTATTTGCTTCGGCCGTCCACCCCGACATACAAGTTCAGCACCTCGCGGATCAATCCCATCTGCAACTCGGCAATCGGATAGATCGGGCACTGGGTTTTGTTGTACTGGTTCAGCACCGGCACCCCGACACCCAACATCAGGTGGTACTCGCGGATACTGAACCTCATCGTTGGCTTCAGCTCGAACATGAGGCTGTTCTCGGCACGACGCACCATCCGGCTGCCGTCCGTGCCCATCGGGATGCTGTCGCTCCAGGTGTTGTTAAAATAGTCAAAGCCCAAGTCCAACTGATAGTGCTGATATCCAGAGATTTTCAAAAACTTTTCATCGTAGGCCAAAACACCGTGCAGGCCGACCCCATGCTCCATGTTCTTCCAACTGGTGTGGATGAAGTCGTAATTCACCCGCACATCCTCTTTCAGCCGTTTCTCCTCGGCAGTGTAGTTGGAGCGGAACCCAACTTCCGCATGCACGTGGTTGAAATTGTTCTTGATACTGTCGCGGTATTCTTTGCTGTAATAGTGCTCGGGATTCAGATAGAACTCCGGCCGCACCCAATCCGTGGAATAACCGTACAGGTTGGCGAGTTCGTGGTTGTAGCCGACGGACGAGTAAAAGGTATAGTTCTTGAAAATGCGGTTGAAGAACAGATGTATGCGCGTGTCGCTCGAGGGCGCGTAGGCGTATTTCTTCTGCTCCTTGCCGATGGGTTCAGCCCATGACGAGAAATGATGGAAATTCAATCCGTAGGAGTATTTGGGACTCTGGCAGTTATGCATCGACAGCTCGGCCAACGGCGTGATGGGATACCCGAAGCCGAGTTTCAGGTAGTTGCGGTAATACCGTTCCTTCACCTCGGGGTTGAGCTTGCCCACCTGCATGTCGCCGGGCGCGAAATCCAACTCCGGCTTGTTCGGGGCGATCACGTAGTTGAAATCCAACTGTTCGCTCACCACCGTGTCCTTCAGCACGGCCTGCTGGTTGATTTTGTTGGAATTGGCCAGTTTCGGCACATACCGGATCAGCAACTGCGCCGAGTCCACCACCTGCGCCCGCAAACCAATTCCTACAAGCAATATCGTTAATAAAATCGTTATCTTTTTCATCTTTCTGTATCTATTTTCGATTGCTAACTACTAAATACTAACTGCTAACTACTTATTGTCCAGCGCATCGACCTCCGCAATTTTCTCTTTCGCCATCTTCACCAAATCTGCGCCGCCGTAATTATCGACAATGCTTTGGTAAGTGTGACGGGCCTGGAAATAGTTGCCTTTGGCCTTGTAGAGGTCTCCGTAGAGGATGAAGGTGCGGGCATACCAATATTCGGAGGAGTAGTCGCTGCCGAGGATGGCCTTGATGCGCGCCTCGCAGTCGTCGAGGTTCTTGTCGTGGTTGAGGGCGATGTCGGCCAGATGGTAGGCGGCCTCGGCGCACAAATCGTTACTGCCCTTCGGCATCAACTGGCTGTAGTAGCCCTTGGCCGTCGCCACCTCGTTGAGTTCCATCGCCGAGTTACCGGCAATCAGCAATGCCTCCGACAGCAGATCCTGGTCGGGCTGGTTGGCACGGATGATGTTCTCCGCACTCGTCAGCGCCGAACGGTATTCCTTCAGGAAGTAAGCACAACGCATGGCGCCGTTGTTCGCGTAGAGGATTTCCTCCTCCGCCGTGGTATTCTCCATCAGCTTGTTGAAATAGGTCAGCGCCTTCGCATACTTCTTGTCATTATATAATATAGAAGCAGCCTTGTGCAAAGCGGTAACATTGTATTCCGTCTTGTAGTTCTTGATAATGGCCTCGTAATCAACCAAGGCATCGTCGTAACGCCTCATGCCGTACTCGCACTCGCCCTTGTAGAAATGGGCCTTGGCCACGAACGAGCCGTTCGGGAACTGACGGATATAGTCCTGACAAGCGGCGATGGAAGCCTCGCAGTCGCCACGGTTGTACTTGGTTTCCGCCGCCTTGAAGGAGATGGAGTCCTGACGGTCGGCGGAGATGTTCATGTTCTTGGAACGCACATAGTCGAAGAACTCGCTGGTGTTGCCGTTTTCCGTATAGATGGTCTCCAAATTGGCAAGGGCATCCTTGGCCTCCTGCGACCCGGGGTAGGTTTCCACCACATATTTGTAAGTGGAGATGGCCATCTGCGGGTTGTCGCTGTTCAGGTACGCCTGCGCCAAACGAGTGTGCGCCTGACGGATGTACTGGCTCTTCGGATGGTTTTTGATGAACGATTTGTAAGCGGAAATGGCGCTCGTGTAGTCGTTCTGCGTGTGGTAGGTCACCGCCAGGTCATACTCCGCATCGTCTTTGTAACTTGTTGATGAATAGTTATTTAACAACCTCTCCAACGTCTGGATCTTCTTGTTGTTGTTTTTCTGGTAACCATAGCATTTGGCTAATTGATAGACGGCGTAGTCCGCATTCGACTGCCCGAGACGCTCGCACTGGTCGTAGTATTTGATGGCGTTCGGAAGATCAAGCTGCATAAAGTAGCAATCGGCCAAGCGGGCGGATGCATCTGCTTGGAGATCAATATCTTCCGATTTGTTGGTTTTGTTCAGATATGTCTTGAAATTATTACCGGCATCTTTGTAGCGTTTCAGCTTCAAAGCCGCGTAACCCAATGAGTAATAGGACGGTACGTAATATTCGTTGGAAGAAGCACCGGAAGCGTTTTGATAAGTCTGGAAGGAGTAGTAGGAATCCTTGTACTGCTCGTTGCGGTACTGCGCCTCGGCTTTCCAATAGAGAGCGTCCAAATGGGTTTTCTTGTCGGACGGGGACGAAATCGTCTTGTTCAGCAAGGCGATGGCCTCCTTGTTGTTCTTGTTGTTGAGCTGTTCGAGCGCGCGGTTGTAGGTGCAGCGCTGGTATGCCTTGAGGATGGCAGGGCTCTTGGACTTCAGTTTCTCGATGGAGGTGATGGCCGCCTGATAGTTCTTGGTGGAAAGATAAATCCGAGAGAGGTAGTCTGAGGCCTCCTCGCTGTGCTGCGCATGAGGGTATTGGTTGAGGTAATCCTGTAGCGCCTCGATACCGTTGTTGAACGGACTGGTGGAGGTTTCGCACTGCAGTTTGGCATAGTTGAACAACGCTTCCTCCTTGATGGCAGGGTCGAAGTCGTACTTGGAGGCTTCCTTGAAGCTCTGCGCCGCGAGGGTGCGTTGACCGGTCTTCATGTAGCAGTCGGCGATGAGGAAATAACACTGTTGGGTCATCGCATCGGGTTCCTTGTCGTTGGCGGCACGGGAGAAGTCGGGGATGGCCTCGTTGTACTTCCGCACGCGGTAGTTCGTGAAGCCCATCGCGAACCAGTCGTTCCGGTCCATCGTGATCTGGGTGTTGTCCTGCAACTTGGCGAACCCTTCGGCGGCCTCCTCATATTGGTTGAGGTTATAGTGCGAAAGGGCGGTGCAGCGTACCACCTGCGACTGGTTTTGATCCTTCGGGATGTTGACCTCGGGCGCCACCTGCAGCACTTTTTCATACTGCTTTTCTTTGAAGTATATCTGGGTGAGGAAGTACGGCACCTCGTTCTTGAACTCGGGGTTGTCCTTCAAGGTGAGGAAATCCTCCAATGCGGCATCGTACTGCTCGTTCTGGTAGGCCATGTAGGCGAGATAGTAGGTGCTGCGGTCCTTGTAAGGTCCCTCTTCCTCGCGCGACTTAAGGAACATCATCTTCGCATTGTCGTAGTCCTTGGTCATGAAATAGGCGTACCCTTTCTTGAAATGGTACTCCTGCACATTTTCAGGCTGAATCTGCGACTCGAAGATTTCGTCAAAGTGCTCGATGGTTTTCTTGTAGTTTTTTCGTGCAAAATAGAATCGGCCGAGATAGAACCGGGCCTCGGGCACGGAAGTGTGCACGGGATAACGGTCGATAAAAGTCTGCAACAGATAACCGGCATCCTGATTGTCGAGCTTGGCCGCGCACACACCTTGATAGAACAACGAATTGGTTCTCAAGTCGTGCTGCTTGTCATCGGTGCTCTCATACACATACTTGAAATACTGCTGCGCCGAGCCGTATTTCTCCTTGTTGAACAGATCCACCGCCGTCTGATACTCATACAGCGGCGATTTGAAATTCTCCGTCCGCTGTGCGGATGCCGTCTGGACGGCCAACACTCCTGCCATCAAAAAAAGCAGGGAAAGCTTGAATATCTTCATATATCTCACTGATTATAACCTGATTTTACAAACGAACAAAGATACAACTTTCAAAAAGCAGATTCCTGTCCGCTGTAATTACTTATAAACAGCAGATTTTTAATTTTATTGTGCGTGTTGGCTGTTGGCTATTGGCTGTTAGCTATTGGCTATTGGCCAAAGCTAATAGCTAAAGGCTAAAGGCTAATAGCTAATAGCTAATAAATAAACGGGAAAATCTTATACCGTTTCAGCGAGGTGAACTCTTCGCCGAAGAATTGGGTGTAGCGGGCATAGACCGCCTTGGAGCGCGGGATGATGTTGGCCATGCACCACAGGAGGAACACCGCGCCCGACACCGACCAGGTGAGGATGGCGAAACCGGCCCACTCCAGAATCTCCCCGAAATAGTTGGCGGAACTGATCTTCTTAAACATCCAGCCGTGGGGGATATAGTAGTTGTTGTCGGTGATATCGCTGCGCAAATCGCGTATCACCCTGTCGGAATGGAGGTTGACCACCATGCCGAAAAGGAACAACGCAGTACCGAAGAGGAACTGCGGCGACCAGAACCAAGAAATCGGGTACGCATCCGCCGGCGAGAAGAAAAAGAGCCACCCGCCCTGCATGATGGCGTTGAACGTGTTGAACGTTGCACCCGTGATAATGATGGACAACGGCATCTTGCTCTGCCCCTTCATCAGCAGCGGGAATATAAACGACCGCTGAAAATAATGGAACTCAAAGAAAATGAACATCACGCACGTCACCACATTGAAGGGTTTCACGTTGAGTCCCAATGAGATGAAATATAGCACCAACATGGTGAAAAAGACCGGGCACTCCATCATGAACCACCCTAAATTGCTGCGCACCGAGACACCCCAGCGGTTGTTGAAGGTCATTCCGTAGGCAGGCGTCACGAACTGCAATGTGATGAACACCAGCACACCCAAAACGGTCATCACAGGCAGCAGATAATGGTAAAACTGGGCAAAAATCTCCATTTCAGACAGTTTTATGAAAATGACTTTCCGTCAAATTTTTTCTTACGTTTCAAATAATGCAACTTCACCACCGACTCGGGATAGCAGTCCTGGAAAGCGAGCTTGGGAAGCGTACTCCGTTTGGCATAGTACTTCTTGTACGTACGGGCAAAGGTGAATATCGCCTTGTACACCGCGGCGAAATCCTTGAAATGTCCTTGCGCGAGAAAGGAAAACGCCGCCACTTGATCCAAGAAAAACCTCAGTATCAATGTTTTGGCAAGACGTTCATCGGGCAAGTTCTTGATGAGCAGGTAGAGACTGTTCCGGAAATTCAGGAACGTCTTCATGGGATTGTTCTTTGGGAGCGTGCCGCCGCCGATATGATAGACCACAGAGGCGGGGTTCACCTTGATCTTAAATCCCATGTTCTTGATACGCCAGCAGAAGTCAATCTCCTCCATGTGGGCGAAAAAGTCGTCGTCGAGACCGCCCATCGTGCGATAGATGTCGCTGCGCACAAACATGGCCGCGCCGGTCGCCCAGAAAATGTCCTCCACTGTGTCATACTGCCCGTGGTCTTTCTCCACATTCGAGAACACGCGGCCGCGACAGAAGGGATAGCCGTACTTGTCGATGAAACCGCCGCTCGCGCCGGCATACTCGAACTCGTCGCGGCGGGCATAGGAGAGCAGTTTGGGCTGCACCGCGGCGATCTTCTCGTTCGCATCCATCTGCTCGATCACCGGCTCAATCCAACCGTCTGTCACCTCAATGTCGGAATTCAACAGACAGTAATAGGTCGCCTCAACTTGCTGCAAGGCAATATTATAACCTCTTGCGAAGCCTTCATTGCGATCGTTCAGGAGCAACCGCACCTGCGGGAACCGCTCCTTCATGAACGAAACGGAGTCGTCACTGGAGGCATTGTCGCAGACCACCGCCTCCGCATAGTCGGGCAGCGTTTTCAGCAACGTCGGCAGGAACTGCTCCAAGAATTTCCTCCCGTTCCAATTGAGTATGACAACTGCTAATTTCGCCATCTTTTCGTTCGATTCAATGAAACTGCAAAAATATAAAAAACATTGACAACCTAACCCCTAAACTTCTAAACCCCCAAACTGGCTACGTACAAAGCACATACAGATCGTCCCGCTGGTTGATGCACAGCACCGGCATCCTTGTCTTGCCGATGATTTTGCGCTCGCGGGGACCCGTCAGCACATCGGCGAGCGTGTAGTAGCGCGTCATCATGATGACCAAGGCACCGGACTCGTGCGTGTCCGTCAAAGCGTATGCATCCAGGTGGCTGTGCGATGGCACTTGGTACTTATCGTATGTTATCTCCAGATTATCGTATAGCTTCTCCACGAAATCAACGTTGTCGCGCACTAACTTGACCAACCCTTCGTCTTTGTATTTCGGATAAAGAATATGGATGACAGATCCGTAGAACCGGCTGAAATAGCCCGCCCACAGCGCCTTTTCTTTGTTCTGGCGCTCGATGTCCAAAGTGAGCAGGATGTTTTTGTAGTCGGTGACACTTTCAAGATACGCCGTAACGGTCATCACGGGAAATCGCGACTGGCGGATGAACTTGAGCGCTTTCTTCGCAGTAAAAAAACACTCCGCACGGTCTTCCGGAAAGTAGGCCACCCCGATGACGAACATGGCCGTGTTGTGCTCCTCCGCATACTTGAACAGGGTTTCAGGGAAGATGTAGTCCGTGACAACCTGACTGTTTCTCGTCTCCGAAACCATATCCCGGATTTCCTTCAGATAGCCACTGTCGTCGGGAATATGGCGGGATTCCGGCAGTCCGAACCCGAATCCGAAATTCGCCATGACCGTCAGCGAGGCTTGGAACACCTCGGCCAGCATCACACCATGGTCCACCGCGACCCTGCCGACGCGGGAATCGTCGGCAACGACCGTGATGTTCAGGTTCCGGTCTCGCTTTATCGGTTCGTGTACTTCCATATTCGTTTTTCTATGTCTGTCGTTCTATCCAGGGGCTGCGGCGTTCGTTCCTCACGCCTTACCCCTGGCTACCAAGCTCTTGCCCCTAACGGGGCTGCTCAATGAAGAAGTTTCCTTTTTTACCCTTAACTACTAACTACTAACTACAAACTGCTAACTATCTCAATCCTTTCACGACAGGTTTGGCCGCCACGTATTCCTTCAGGTAAAACGGTTCGAAATAGGCAACATTCTCAAAATCACTGTTTTGCCACTTTCGTAAAGCGGCGGGCAGCATGTTTTTTGCCGAAACGGGCACCTCGGCGAAGAATGCGTTAGGATTGGCGGAGAGAATCTCGCGACATTTGGGCATCCCGTTGCCACAGAACAGCACTTTGTGTTCCGAAAGCAACTCCGCAAAGGTGTTTTCATCCACAATCTTGGCAGAAACCTCCTCCAACGACTGCATGTCGAAGCTGTATCGGGTGGTGAAGACCTCCATCCGGCGGGCATCGAGCATCGGGACAATCTGCAACGGCTCCGTGGAGGCGTCCGTCCATGACTCTCTCGCTCCCTGCGCGATACTTTCCAGCGTGCCGACAGCCATCACTGGGATTCCGGCGGTGTAGGCGATGCCCTTCGCGGTGGAAACACCGATGCGCAGCCCCGTGTAGGAGCCGGGACCGACGCTCACCGCCACCCCGTTTAGGTCACTGACCGTGCAACCACCCTGCTTCAACACCTCGTCAACGAAAGGCAACAGATGCTTGGCGTGGTTGTTGCCACCGGCCTCCTCTTTCAACCCGATGACCTCCGCGCCCCGCGACAACGCCACTGAACACACATCCGTGGCGGTTTCTATATATAATATTGTAGGATTCATATTTCTCATCTTTCATTCCGATTCTTCGACCGGTATCTAATATCTATTTTTCTTTCTACCAAGCTCTTGCCCCTGTCGAGGCCGCTCAAAAAAACTACTCACTATTCACTATTCACTATTCCCTACTCCCTACTCCCTATTCCCTATTCCCTATTCCCTTATAAATCAACTCATGCGCTTTCAATCGTATTCCGCTCTTGGACAGATTGTTAGGTTCCGCGTCAGGACAGACACGGTTGGAGAGGAACACGAAAATCAACTCCTCCTTCGGGTCGCACCAAACCACCGTGCCGGTGAAGCCTTGGTGACCGAAAATGTGTGTGGATGCGGCTGCCGGCACAATGGAAGACGTTCCGGTTGCCTTCGGAGTGTGGAATCCGAAACCACGCACCTGGCATCCGTGCAGATGGTGCATCTTGGTGAACTCCGCCACCGTGCTCTCCGACAAATAACGCTCTCCGTCATACATGCCGCCGTTCTGCAACATCAGGAAGATGGCACCGATTTCTTCCGCCGTGGAGAACAAACCCGCGTTACCGGCGTTGCCGTTCATCAGCGCGGAGGTCTGGTCGTGGACATAACCATGGACCAGCTGCTTGCGGAACGTCCCGTCCTTTTCCGTCGGGGCGATCTCCTTCTTGTGGAATCCATGCTGCAACGGTTTGAACGACGTGTGCGACAATCCCATCGGCTGATAGAACGTTTCGGCTAAGAACTGCTCGATTGGCATCATCGTGACATTCTCCACCATATCTTTGAGCAACAGGAAGTTAAGATCGCTATATTCGTACTTTTTCTCTTTCAGTTTGCAATGCGCCACCTTGTATCGGATGGTGTCGGGGTAATCGTTGCGCAGGTAAAGGTTGTCCGCCACTTGGATACTGAAGTTCTCGCTTTTACTGGCACGAAGGTACTTCTCATTGCCTTGGATGGACTTGTAAAACGGGATGAACGCGGGCATTCCCGACGTGTGCGTCAGCAGTTCCTCAAGGGTGAGGTTCGCTTTGTCGGTGCCGGCCAGGTAGGGCACATACTTGCCAATTCTGTCCGTCAGATGAATTTCCCCGTTATCGTACAACTTCATGACAGCCAGGGTGGTAGCCGCCACTTTTGTCAACGAAGCGATGTCGTACATGGTCTGCGGAGTCACCTTTTCCTGCCGGTTGTAGTCGAGGTAGCCGAAAACCTTGTGGTAAATGGGTTGTCCGTGATGCAGGGCGATGACCTCGCAACCTGGGTAAATATGATTCTGAATACCGTCTTGCAGCATTTTGTCGAGCTGCTGCGTGATATTTTCAGGTAAAACAGAGAAGTTTTCAACGGACTTGCTCATCAGGATGCCGCTGCCGGCGGGGTACTCGTTGATGCTGACCGGCAGCGTGCCTTCGCAGACAATCTGTCCGAAGCAGGCTTTCATCGCCGCCGCCACGGTGGAGGGCGTGAACTGATAGGCATCGATGACGGCGCGGTAATTCGTCAGTGAATCGAAATAGTTGAGCGCGTATGGATTTCCTAAATGGATGAGAATCACCTGTTTCTCCTTGGCCAATCGGTTGAGTAGCTTCACCGACGACATGTCAATGCCGTATCCGGAACCGCCCAACTGGTTGGAGCCGCCGAAAGCCACGATGATCTGCTTGTAAGGAGCAAGCTTCGTGATGATATTCGCCTGCTCTTTAGTGGAAATCTTCTTGTCCATATAAAAGTACGGCAGGTTGTACTCGCCCACAATCCGCTTGTATTCGCTCTGGTAAGCCTTGCGATCGACACACAAGAACGCTGTGTTTCCGACAGTTTTGGCATTCAAGGGCAGCATGTCGTCGTCGTTCTTCAGCAGCGTGAGGGCTTTTTCCTCAATCTGCCGATTCACCCAGACGGCTTCCGAACGGTTCAGCCACTTGATGATTTCCTTGCTGTTGGTGGAAGTATAGTTCGTGATGCCGTGACTCTCCTTGAACTGCAGCACACGCAGACACCGCTCGTTGATGAGATCTTCGGAAATGACACCCTCTTCCACCGCCCGTTTGATGGCGGAAATGACAGAGTCGGTTTCACCGGGAAGCAGCAGGATGTCGGCGCCGGCGAGCAAGGCGCGGATCTCCACATCGCCCTCGAAGCGGTTCTGGTTACGCACGCCTTTCATTTCCATTCCATCGGTGATAATCAGACCGTTATAGCCTAATTCTTTCTTAAGAAGCTGGGATACAATGGTATATGACAACGAGGAAACAGACTTCTTGGTGGTGTCCAAGGCAGGGATGTTGAGATGGCCGACCATCACCATGTCGGGGTTCTCCTTGATGAGCTGACGGTAGGGGTAGAGTTCCATCTCGTCGAGATCGATGCGGCTTTTGCGGATGGTGGGCAGGGCGAGATGCGAATCGCTCTCGGTGTCGCCGTGGCCGGGGAAGTGCTTGAGGGAGGTGACGATGCCGCCGTCCTGCATCCCGTGCATGTAAAGAGCGGCCTTGCGGCACACCTTGTCGCGGTTCTCGCCGAAGGAGCGGCTGTTGATCACGGGGTTGCGGCTGTTATTGTTGATGTCGATACAGGGGGCGAAGTTGAGGTTGATGCCGACGGCCTTGCACTGTTCGGCCACCTCAAGACCCATCTGGTAAATCAAGGAGTCGTTTTCCTCGGAAAGCGCGCCGAGAGTCATCTGGCGCGGGAAGGCCACGCAGCTGTCGAGACGCATGGCGGGACCCCATTCGCCATCGATGGAGACGAACAAGGGAACGTTGCTGACCGCCTGCAAGCGTCTGGTGAGCAAGGCTTCCGCGGTGGGATTGCCCTTGAAGAAACAGACACCTCCGGGCTGCACACGCGCCACCAATTCCACGAATTCCTTGTTATACTGTTCGTTATCTGTGCTATTCACGCGGAGAATCAGCAATTGCGCGATCTTTTCCTCCAACGTCATCCGGTCAAGGACACTGACGTTGGGATAGGGTTTCTGCACACCCGTACCGAAAAGCAACAACAACGAAGCAAAAAGTGCCAACTTGCAATGAATCAGCTTTTTCATACCCTCTGACAACCAAAGTCTAAGTCTATGTTTATGTTTTAAGTCTAAGTCTAAGTCTAAGTCCTAAGTCTAAGTCTAAGTCTTAAGTCTCAAGTCTCAAGTCTTAAGTCTAAGTCCAAGTCTCAACGCACCCTCAGAACGTGTACCCCACCTTAGCTTCAATACCACCGTTGAAGCCTTTCTCACTCGGGAACGTCCTGAAGAAAAAGCCGCCGGTGAAAGAAAGGGCCTTGACGCGGAAACCGCCGGCAATAGTGGCATAGAGACCTACCCCTTTGCGGGATTCCGTGTCCCAATACGTGGACTGATAACCATATTCATTCGTGTAAGGAATGCGGACGTCCTGATCCCAAAAATGCAGACCGATACCGGCAGCCGCATTGATGAGCGGTTTCAGCTTTCTGCCACGGTCGAAGTAGTGGCGGTAGTTCAGGAAAATCGGAACTTCCTGGAAAGTGGCATTGTTGAGTCCGTAACCGACACCCAATCCTATTGCATCGTTCCCCTTGATGGTGATTCCATTGATGAAAACGCCTGTCCAACCCACTCTCTTTCCCACGAAAGCTCCGTATTCATTGATGAAATTATATGCGACCTTTTTCTCCTGCTGTTCCTGCGCGGAAAGGGACCCCAAACCGCAGATGATAGCGAAGCATAACACCGCTAACGTTTTTAATGCATTGTTTTTCATATTCTTACTATTTTAAGGTGAAAATGATTGATAGTGCAAAAATACATTTTTTTCAAAACAGGAAAAATCATACTTTTGCGCGTTGAATTTTAAATGAAAAAACGTCTGAAAATACCCTTTTTACTGGCTGTTCTGCTGACAAACTGCCTTTGTGCGCTGGCGCAGGGCGGACGTGACAGCATACGCACGCAAAAAATAGGGGAAGTCAGAATCAACGCCGACGAGCCGCAGAAGGTTTTTTCCGGACCGGCAGCCGTACAACAGATTACCGCTCAACAGATTAAGCAACTTCCGACCCTGCAACTCTCTGATGCACTGAAGTATATGTCGGGAGTGGTGGTGCGCGACTACGGCGGCACCGGCGGCATGAAGACCGTCTCCGTGCGCGGCCTCGGCACCCAACACACCGGCGTGGCTTACGACGACCTGGCCATCACCGACTGCCAGACCGGCCAAATCGACCTCGGCAAACTCTCCCTCGAAAACGTCGCCTCACTCTCATTGGTAGTCGGACTGGACGACCGGATTTTCGTTCCCGCACGCCTCTTTTCCTACAGCAGTCTTCTGAAAATCAATACGATAAACGCTATTCCCGACAAGCCTTTCCAATTCCGTATTGGAGGAACCATAGGCATGTACGGACTCTACGGACTGCAGGCCGGCGTCACCCACAAGGTGCGCTCGAAAAAACGCGACGACCGGCTCTTTTTCTGGAACCTGTCGGCCGACGCCATGCGCTCAAAGGGCAACTATCCCTACACCCTGCACTATGGCGGAGCAACTGACAGCGTGTCGCACGAACGGCGCGAAAACGCTGAGACAAGGACACTTAACACCGAGTTCAACGCCGTCTGGCAACTCGACCGGACACAGCGTCTCAACGTCAAGCTCTATTACTACAATTCCGCCCGCGAACTGCCCTCCGCCACCATCTTCTACAACGCCGTGTCACACCAGAAACTGTGGAACCAGAACGCCTTCGGGCAAATCCATTACCACAAGTACTTCAACGACCGCTGGGCGTACCAGGCCAACGCCAAATTCAACTATGACTACACTCGTTACTACGACCCCGACTACCTCAATTTAGACGGATTCTTAGACAACCGCTACCATCAGCACGAAAGCTATCTCTCTAATACCGTGTTGTTTACACCGATTGCAGAGAAAGACTCGATCCGACATCTCCGCAACCTGCAGTTCGCCCTCGCGCAAGACGTTTTCTACCAGCAGATGAAGGCGAACTCCCTCGAATACGCGCACCCCGGACGGCTTACGTCGCTGACCTCCTTGTCCGCGCTCTTGGCGGGAAACCGGTGGAAACTCAACGCCAACCTGTTGCTGACCTACGTCAACAACATCATCATTGAAAACCCTGATATGCAAGACTATATACACTTGTCACCGGCCATCGGCGGGTCCGCGGAACTGACCAGAGACCTGCATCTGCGCTTCTTCTACAAGAACATTTTCCGGATGCCGACGTTCAACGATTTGTACTATCGCGAAGTGGGAAACGTCAACCTCAACCCGGAAAAGACGCACCAATGGAATCTCGGACTGGTGCTGAAGGAGGCGCACATCGCCGCCGGAAGAGTCACCGTTTCCAGCACGTTAGACGGCTACTTCAACATCGTGAAAGACAAGATTGTAGCGTTTCCGTCGCACAACCTCTTCTCCTGGACGATGCTGAACTACGGCAAAGTGTATGTGGCCGGCGCGGAACTGAACACGTTTTGGCAGTACCGCATCACCAGCAAGTACATTCTGAGGCTGAACGGCAACGTCACCTACCAAAAAGCGGTTGACCGCACCGACTCGACGAGCAAAACTTACAACCACCAGATTCCCTACACCCCGCTGTGGTCCGGTTCGGCGAGCTTGAGCCTGCAAACACCTTGGATCACGGTCGCTTACGCACTCATCGGTTGCGACAAGCGGTACGCCCTCTCGCAGAACATCCCCGCCAACGAGGTGGCCGGCTACGTTGACCAAAGCATCACGCTGAGCCACGATTTCGACTTCCGCAAATCCACCCTCGGCCTCAAACTCGAACTGCTCAACATCGCCAACAAACACTACGAAATCATCCGCAACTACCCGATGCAAGGCTTCGGCCTCCGCTTTAAGATCGTGTTTAGCTGTTAGCAAAAAAAATGTACCTTTGCACCCAAATTAAACGAGTATGAAAGACATTTCCTCCGAAAGCATCCAGAAGGCCGTCAACATATTGACAAAACATACAGACAGCAAGCTTCTTACGCACCTCAACGCCTGCGTGCACTGCGGGTTGTGCGAGACCAGCTGTCTCTTTTTCAAGACGTTCCAAGAGCCGAAATATATCCCCGGCAAGAAGGTCGATATGGTATCGTCCATCTATCGCCGCTACTGCACTTTCTTAGGCAAAACCGCGCCTAAGTTGACGAATGCCAAGGAGTTGACGGAAGAATATGTCGCGGAGATGGTGGATTCGCTGTTCGGTGCGTGCACGATGTGCGGCCGTTGCGTGAAGCATTGTTCCATCGGGGTTGACATCCCGTTCGTGGTGCGCACGGGCCGCCGGATGTTAGCCACCATGGGCTGCGTGCCCGACTCGCTGCAGGCCACCGTCGATGCCGCCCTCAACACCAAGAACAACATGGCCATCCCGAAGGAGGACTTTGTCGATACGATCGACTGGATGCAGGAGGAACTGCAGGACGAGTTGGAAACGGAGGAGACGTTGATCCCGATGAACAAGGAAAATGCGGAGATTCTCTACACGCTGAACCCGCGCGAGCCGAAATTCTTCCCGCTCTCCATCGCCGCCGCCGCCAAAATTTTCCACGTGGCCGGCGCCGACTGGACACTCTCCGACGAGATGTACGATGTGACCAACTACGGCTATTTCTCCGGCAACGACGCGCACGCCAAGCAGATCGCGCAGCACATGTACGATGAAATGGCGAAGCTGAAATGCAAAACGTTGGTGTTGGGCGAATGCGGCCACGGCACGCGCGCCCTCCGTTGGGAAGCCCCCAACTATATGGGGCAACATCCTGATTTCAAGATGATTTCGCTTGTGGAACTGATTGAAGAATACATCAAATCCGGAAAAATAAAACTGGACAAAACCTTAAACACGAAAAAATACACGATTCACGACCCGTGCAACATCGTGCGTAACGGAGGATTGTTCAATTCGTTGCGTTATGTGGTGAAGCAGGCCGTGCCGGAGCTGATCGAGATGGATCCGTTCGGCAGCGACAACTTCTGCTGCGGCGGTGGCGGCGGCATGTTGGCCATGAGCGAATACAACGAGCGCCGCCTGAAGATCGGCAAAATCAAAGCCGACCAGATCAAGGCGACGGGTGCTTCTGTGGTGATTACGCCGTGCCACAACTGTGCCGACCAACTGACACAAATCAACCACGAATATAAGCTCGGTGTCGAGATTAAATCCGTGGCTGAGGTGGTGGCCGACGCGATAGTTCTAATGTGACACAGAATCCAGCCGTTTGTTTTGTTGGAGCTTTGAATCAATATTGGGCTTTGTGTTAGGATCACCACGTTTTATCTTGCCCATGTATTTCTCTTCAAGTGCTTTCGCGTCCGCTTTGTATTCTATTTTTAGGGCTTCGGGAATTTGAATGCTGACTTGTGCTTTCCAGTCATTTCCACGTTTCACCATATCTAATTTTCCCTCCTGTACTTGAATGGGGGTCGTTTTTTTGTAAGTCACTTCGGCGGTAGTGTCATCCACAATGGTCACATCTGTTATCTCAATAGTCGCAGGCGTGTTTTGTTTGATCACATTAGGATCCAGATTAGGCATGATGTATTTTTCAATGGCATGCAAGGTGTTTTCGATGGTCTCCTCTGTTGCGTAGGGTTCTGCCTCGGAAATTTTGTAATTACCCATGGCAGTAAGATAACCCATGGCTGATTGTTCAACCAGTGATTTCTCACTTTTGCAGCTCATTAGCAATAAAAGTAATGCGAAAGCACTGAATAGTAATGTTGTTTTTTTCATTTTTTTGACTATTTAAAAATAATGCCCACGTGTAAACGTGAGCATTATTTTTTTTCAATAGGTTTTAATTATCTTGCAGCAACCAATTTGCCACCTTTGTGATTTTTCGGGGTGAAGCCCTTAGCACTTTGGAGATTGATAGATGTCATATCAACAACCATAGGAACAGTAGGAGCTGCAGCAAGACCTGTTCCGCCTTCGCCAAAAGCACCAATCACATCAAACATCGCGGCATTCACATTCGCCGTCATTTTGAGGGAGGTAGCATCAAAAGCCGTGACTTTAACTGTGGCATTCTTAGCCCACCAGTCACCATAGTGAGTGTCAGGAGCATCTTCGAAATAGACATAACCTTCAAGGTAGTATTCCACCCATCCGAAATCACTTTCTTGTGCGAATTGACCATTATCCGCTGCTTGATCAGTGTGTGATCCAGTTGATGTACCCGTGTACATAGCAACATCAGTATAAGGATAATCTCCATCCGTTTTGGCAGCAACCACTTGCCAAGCATTGTAATTTGCGTTGTAAGCGCCACTGTAAGCACCTGCTTCATAGTTGTCAGTGTTGAAAGTCACTTTCACGCCAGGGGTGACAGCTTTGAAGTAAGCAGTGTAGGTTTCGTCAGCAGAGACGGTGATGGTACGAGGATTCTCGGTGTTACCATCCTGCCATTTTTCGAATTCATAACCAGCATTAGGAGTAGCGGTCAGAGTGGCCGTTGCACCGTCAGCATAGGTGCCAGTACCCGTCACAGTACCCCAAGCATCGTTGTTGGAATTTACCGTAATGGTAAAGTTTTTCGTACAAGAGGTGAAAATCATACCTCCGGCCAGAAGGGCCATGCATAATACGCTTAATACTTTCTTCATAATACTTTTTTTATTTAGGTGAATAATTAAGTTCAAAAAACAGCGTGTTAGACACTAATTGCAAAATAACGTTTAAATCCGTCAATTATTGTGCATCGTTTTCGTGTTCGCGCACCAACTTGTCGTCGATGAAGATACGGCCGCAAGCCTCGCACACGATGATTTTCTTGTGCAGGCAGATGTCGAGTTGGCGTTGCGGGGGAATCTTGCTGAAGCAGCCGCCGCACGCGTCACGCTCGATCTTCACGATGGCGAGACCGTTGTGGGCGTTTTTGCGGATGCGCTCGAAAGCGGTGAGCAGACGGTCATCGACCTTGGCGCGGAGCTCCTCGGCCTTGACCAGCAGTTCGTCTTCCTCCTTTTGGGTGTCGGCGACAATGACTTCCAACTCGGCCTTCTTCTGCTCCAGAATCTCCTGGATTTCCTTCACGCGGTCGTTGGTCTCGGCGATTTTACTCTGTTTCTCGAGAATCTCGGCTTCGTGTTTCTCCTTGTGCTTCTCAGCAATCTGAATCTGGCACTGCTGGAACGTAATCTCTTTGCTCAATGCCTCGTACTCACGATTGTTGCGCACGGAATTCTGCTGATCCTCATATTTCTTGATGGAAGCCTTCGCCTCTTCAATGTTGGTGTTTTCCGATTCGATTTTCAGTTTCAAGTTCTTGATGTCATCCGTGAACTTGGCGATACGGGTCTTCAAACCTTCGCATTCGTCCTCGTTGTCGCGGATTTCCTCGGGAAGCTCGCCGCGGACCATCCGAATGTCGTCAATCTTCGTGCAGATTTGCTGAAGGTTGTAGAGCGACAGCAGCTTCTGCTCGATGGACAACTCCTCGGCGGTGCTTTGGTTGGTCTCGTGTTTCTTTACTTCCACCACGCCGTCGGAGGTTTTCTCCACCGTCACTTCGTCATCCTGCATGATGGTCTCCACCACGGGCTTCTTGGCCGCCTTCTGTTTCGGTTTCGGCTCTTCTTTCACCACTTCAACGGGTTCCACCACTTCAACGGGTTCTTCCTCTTTTACTTCCTCAACTTGAGGAACTTTCACTCTTTTCGGGGTGATTTTCTTCATTTTAGGAACCACCTTCACTTTTTTCGCGCCACTTTCAACCTCTTCGTCGGCAACTTTTTTCTTGGCCATATTCGCTTAAATATTTGATTATCAGTTTGTTAAAAATATTTGACTTCCACTTTTTCCATTTTAGAAATCAAAGTTGCAAAATTAACAAAATTTTCTTTGAGTAGATTGAAAATTATGTTTTTTATGAAAAATTCTCCCTCGTAATGTCCAATGTCCACCAACAGCGTGCCGGAATGCGACTTGAAAAAGTCGTGATATTTGAAATCGCCGGAAACGTAGGCGTCGGCACCCGATGCAATGGCCAAGTCGATGAAACCGGCACCGCCACCGCCGCAGACCGCCACCTTCCGGACAAAACAATCTTTCTGACCACTGTAACGAAGATGTTCAATCCCGAGTTTCCGCTTCAGGAAATCCATGAAATCGTAGCAGAACATGCCACCAGGCAGATCCCCGATCCGTCCAAGTCCGATGTTACGGCTTTCGTTTTCCAACGGCAACAGGTCAAAGGCGGGTTCTTCATAAGGATGGTTGTCGTAAATCGCCTGAACCACAGCGCGTTGCAAACCAGTCGGGTAAATCACTTCGATTCGTTCCTCCTTCACGTGCTCCAACCGATGCTTCAAGCCGAGATAGGGTTGCGCACCTTCGAGCGGACGAAACTGACCGGAACCCTCTGTTGTGTAGGCGCAGCTGTCGTACAGTCCCTGGACTCCGCACCCGACGGCGAACAGCGCGGACTTGAGTTTTTCGGCATGGTCGACGGGGACGAACACCACCAATTTGCGATAAAGTCCTTTGTGCGGTTCCAAAACCTTCACATTCTTCAGTCCGAGTTTCTCAGCGAAAACGTCGTTGCCGCCGCCTTCGCCACTATCGATGTTCGTATGCATGGCGTAAAGCACCATGTTGTGCGCCAATGCTTTGCATATCATCGCCCCTACCCTGTCGGTGGGCACAATCTTGTTGATGCCGCGCTTCAGCATCAGCGGATGGTGCGAAATCACGAGGTTGCAGTCGTTCCGGATGGCTTCTTCAATCACCAATTCGGACATCTCGAAGCAAACCATCGCGCCAGTGATTTCCTGTCGCACGTCGCCGCACTGCACCCCGCAGTTATCGAAATCCTCCTGCAAATACAAGGGGAATTTTTGTTCTAAAAATTGGGTTACTTGTTTGATCGTCATCGGTTTTGTGATTTGTGATTTGTGACTATCTGCGCTTTCGGCTAACTACTAACTACTAACTGCTAACCGAAAAGAAGAGCGCCGTGGATTGCGCGGCGCTCTTCGTATGATGATTTTAGTCCATATCCGGGAAGTCGGGCAATTCGCGGCGTTCCTGACGGTGACGTTGGCCGTCGTGCTGGTTGCTGTTGCCGCGACGTGGGTTGTTGCCGCCGTTGTTGTTGCGGTTGCGGTCACGGTCGCCGCCGCCCGGGCGAGGTCCGCGGTCGCCACGGTTGTCACGGCCGCCGTTGCGGTTGCCGTTACGGCCGCCGTTGCCGCGCGGTCTCTCCTCCTCGTAACCT